>OJNI01001301.1_pt1 | contig 14701 bp, 13 predicted proteins | sample 1597441 | NCBI WGS metagenome assembly OJNI01 (sample SAMEA2452131, study PRJEB22498) | human gut metagenome | reverse complement strand
CTATCACTTAATGGCAATAATCACTGTAGCTATTGAGGGAATAAAGAGTGTATCAGCAGGTTCAGCCAATGGATATGTTGTATACACAGGTAATGGAAGCATTACGGGTTCTAATTCATCTAACAGCAGCTCATCAGGGACTTCTAATAGTGGCACATCAGGCAGAACGGGCTACTCATATAACAGTGAGGCAGGAAGCTATGATGATGGTAACAGCAGTGGTACAGATAATGGTAGTTCTGACGGAGGCTATATTGCAGATGATTCATCTAATAATTCAGATGGGTCTTATAACAATAATTCAGGCAATACCTCTAACAATTCAGGCTCTAATTCATCGAATACCAATAGCACTAACACAGGAAGCAGCAGTTCATCAACTGGAAACAGTGACGGAATGAAGAGTACAGATCTGCCAGACATACTTGGTAATCAGGGATTTACAAGAGAATATTCTAATGTATACATATATACAGAAAATGATACTTATTATGGAGAAATAATAATACAGCCAGAAGTTTCTATTATATATATCAAGCAGAGAAGCGGTGGTTTTGACAGCAAGATTAATAGTGTATTAAGTGAGCTTCTCCCATCAGAATATAGTCAGGTATGGAGCAATTATCTTTCTGCTTCAAGTGACAGAACATTTACTGCTGAGGGAAGAAAAGTAAGAATTGTAACAGCAGTAGGCGGAGGACATTCGCAAATTGTAATATACAATTAATGTCAAATATGCTATATTTAATAAAATGCTGTTATATAACCAATAGCATATTTATGAAATGAATAATGAGGTGAAAGTTGTGCTTAATGAGAATAAAGTTAAGATGATGACTAAGATGGCAGGAAAATGCTTCGTACAGCGAAATATTTCAAAGGTGATTTCATTGCTTTCGGTATTTTAAAGACATTAATAACTACAACATTTGCATTTATGATAGTTGCAATTATGTATGTATTATGCAATGCAGAGGGACTTGTTGAGAATATTAATTCAATGGACTATCTTGCATTTGGCAGGAGAGTGGCAATATACTATATAGGAATGTTAGTTATATTTACAGTAATAGCAGCTGTTGTATATAATGTCCAGTATGAACGTTCAAGAAAAGGTCTTAAGAAATATTTTTCAAGACTTAATAAGCTTGAAAGATTTTATAACAGCCAGAAGAAAAGAAAGTAAATATGGAGGATATAATGGCGGTTTTATTAGAACTCAAAGAGAATTTTAAAAGATTTTACAACAAATATGATATATATATTGTACCGGTGGCTAAGTTTATAGCAGCATTGGTTTCATTTCTTATGCTTAATGCCTCTATCGGCTATATGGATAAGCTTAATAGTCCTATAATAGCAGTATTAGTATCGGTTATATGTGCATTTCTGCCTAATGGCTTTACAATAGTAATGCTTTCGATATTTATGATTGCACACTTGTATGCAATATCAGTAGAATTTGCACTTATTGCATTGTGCGTAGTGCTTCTTATGTATCTGTTATATTTCAGATTTACACCAAAGCTTGGATATCTGCTAATATTAACAGTAATTATGTGTGGTTTTAAGATACCTTATGTTATACCGGTTGCTGTAGGTTTATGCTCATCATTTCTTGCGGCAATACCTGTAAGCTTTGGTGTAATAATTTATTATATAATTAATACAGCCAGTGCTTACGAAGCAGCAGTTACTAACAAATCTTTAACAGAGAGTATGTTACAGGTTTCTTATTTAATAGAAAGTCTTGTTAAGGACAAGCAGATGATAGTGTTAATTGCAGCACTTGCAGTTACAGTAATTGTTGTATACATAATAAGAAGACTTAAGATTGACTATGCATGGGGTTACGCTATAGGAATAGGAAGTGTATTACAGTTCATAATTCTTGTTGTATGCGAGATTGTATTTAAGACTGAATTTAATATAGTTCTTATTGTAATCGGAGTTATATTAGGTGCACTTGCAGGTTATATCTGTAATGTTATGTTCTTTGCAGTTGATTTCAGAAGAACAGAGTATGTACAGTATGAAGATGACGAATACTATTATTATGTAAAGGCTGTGCCTAAGATTAATGTAGCAGGTGAGGATGTAAAGGTTAAGCAGATTAATGCAAGAAAGACCAGAAAAGCCTCAGATATAAGTGATGTAAGACAGGCTAAATCAACAACTGCTGCCACAGAAGAAGACGAAGATATGATATTTTTTGATAAATAATAGTATGTTTATCATATAGAAATTAAAAGGGTGGTGAGAATGTGACTACATCAGGTAATCTGTTGCAGAATTATTTTTCAAGATTATATATACCAAGGATTACATGGACAGATATTATAGAGATAATTATTATTGCGGTTGTTCTTTATAATATTCTGTTATGGATAATGAATACTAAAGCGTGGGCTTTGCTTAAAGGAATTATAGTAGTAGGTTTATTCGCGGTAGTTGCATATCTGCTTAACTTAAAGACTATATTGTGGATAGCAGGAAAGACGATAAGTGTTGGAATTATAGCACTTGTTATTATATTCCAGCCTGAATTAAGAAGGGCGTTAGAGCAGTTAGGAAGGAAGAAATTTGTTCTTAATTTCCTGAATTTTGGTGATAACAGCAATAAAGATGAGCGTTTTAGTGTTAAGACAGCTGACGAAATTGTTGATGCGTGCTACAGGATGGGAGCGGTAAGGACAGGTGCATTGATAGTTATAGAACAGGATATGCTTCTGGAAGAGTATATAAAGACAGGAATACCTGTAGATGGTATTGTCACAAGCCAGCTTCTTATTAATATATTTGAGCATAATACACCGCTTCACGATGGTGCAGTTATAGTTAGGGGTAACAGGGTTGTTGCAGCTACCTGTTATCTTCCACTTACAGATAATGTTAATCTTAGCAAGGCTTTAGGAACAAGACACCGTGCCGGAGTCGGAATAAGCGAAGCTACAGACAGTATGACAATTATTGTATCAGAGGAAACGGGTAAGGTTTCCGTAGCTTTTGGTGGTGAATTAATACACGATATTGATGCAGATTCTTTAAAGAATAAACTGGAATATATCCGTAGAAAGAATATAGATGTTAAGTCTTTCAGGATATGGAGAGGCAGGTTGAAGCATGAAAGAGAAGATATTTAAGAATTTCAGCCTGAAGTTATTATCCGCTGTATTTGCAGTTGTTCTATGGACAGTTATTGTTAATATATATGACCCTAACACGAGTTATACATTCAGTAATATAACTGTACAGCTTATTAATACACAGAGCCTTACAGACAAAGATTACAGTTATGAAGTTGTTGATGGCGGCAAGATTTCAGTTACAGTAAGCGGTCCAAAGAGTGTCGTAACAGACCTTAAGACAAGTGATATAAGTGCAACCGCAGATTTGAGTAAGGTTACTGCATTTACAGATTATGTAGATATACAGGTTCAGGTAATTAAAGATGGACAGGTTCTTAATAATGTAGAGGCTGTTCCAAGAACATCAGCACTTAAGCTAAGCATAGAGAACAGGGATACCAAGACTTTGTCATTAGATGTTAACACGACAGGTTCTACAGCTTCAGGATATACGGTTGCTTCGACAAGTTCATCACCAACATATATCAAAGTTACAGGTCCTACATCTTTACTTGAGAGTGTAGCAGCATTATCAGTAAATATAGATGTATCAGGTGCTAAGGAAGACATAAGCACAAGTGCAGATGTTAAGATGTTAGATGAAGATGGTAATGAAATAGTAAATGATGCACTTGAACTGTCATGTACTAAAGCAGATATCAATGTTGATATAGCAAGAATGAAGACGGTGTCAATAACAGCAAAGACAAGTGGAACGCCGGCAGACGGATATATTATAACAGATACAATATTAAGCCAGGCATCTGCGGTTATAACAGGTTCAGATGATTTGCTGGGTAAAGTAGATACAATAACAATTCCATCGCAGAATATTAATGCTGATGGATTGAGTGCTGATAAGACATATACTTTCAGATTATCAGATTATGTTCCATCAGGAATTAAATTTGTATCTGACAGCAGTCTTACTGTTACAGTTAAGATAGCACAGAAGGCTACAAAGCAGATAAGTCTTTCAGCTTCAGAGATAACACTTAATAATATACAGACAGGGTTTAATGCACAGGTAATGCAGGGTATTACATTTACTGTAACAGGTAATGATAATGTGTTATCGGCTGTCAGTGCATCAGATGTAAAGGCAGGCATTGACCTTAAGAATCTTGGGGCAGGAACTCATAATGTCACAGTGGCGTTATCACTGCCTGATGGAATAACTGTAGTAGGTAATGTTACTGTTAATGTTACAATAACGGCAATACAGCAGGAAACAACTACAGAGAGTACCAAAGCGACAGAAAGCACTACATCGGCGACAAGGTAATTTGTTAAGAACTGCCATTTAAGGAGGGATTATAATGGTAAAGGAGAATATAATTGTCACAAGCCAGCTTGGAATACATCTTCGTCCAGCGGGTGCTATGTGTGATGCGGCAATTAAATTTGATTCTAATATATCATTTGAATATGCAGAGGGTAAGACAGCCAATGCAAAGAGTGTAATATCAATACTTGCATCAGGTGTTAAATGTGGAGATGAGATAACTTTAATAGCTGATGGAAGTGATGAAGAAGAAGCGTTAAAGACAGTATCAGAAAAGTTTAAAGAAGCTCTTAAAGATTGATTTAATCTACGGATTGAATTATAATTAAATAAAATGATGTAGCAATACGTGTACATCAGTCAGGGAAAAATACCATTTTCCCCGACATTATTAAATAACAAGGAAAGAGGTACAGAGTATGGGTTATATGGAAGTTTATAAGTCTTGGTGTGACAATATGTATTTTGATGAAGCAACAAGAGATGAACTTAAGTCGATCGCTAATGATGAGAAGGAGATTGAAGACAGATTTTACAAAGATCTTGAATTCGGAACAGGAGGCTTAAGAGGTGTAATTGGCAATGGTACTAATAGAATGAACATTTACACTGTAAGAAAGGCAACACAGGGACTTGCTAACTTTATTATTAAGGAAGGTGCAGCAGACAGAGGTGTAGCTATTGCATTTGACTCAAGAAGAATGTCACCTGAATTTGCTGATGAAGCAGCACTTTGTCTTAATGCTAACGGAATTAAGGCATATATATTCCCTTCACTTCGTCCAACACCAGAATTATCATTTGCATTAAGAGACCTTAACTGCATAGCTGGTATTGTAGTAACAGCAAGCCACAACCCACCAGAATACAACGGATATAAGGTGTACTGGGAAGATGGTGCACAGATTACAGCACCTAAGGATTCACAGATTATATCAGAAGTTAAGGCTGTAACAGATTACAATACAGTTAAGACTATGGATAAAGATGAAGCTAAGGCTTGCGGTCTTTACAATGTGATCGGATACGATATGGATGACAGATATATGGCCGCATTAAAGAAGATGAGTATTAATGGAGATATCATTAAGAAAGTAGCGGATGATATTAAGATTGTATACACACCATTCCATGGTACAGGTAATATTCCAGTAAGAAGAGTTCTTAAGGAATTAGGCTTTAAGCACGTATATGTTGTTCCAGAACAGGAAAAGCCAGACCCAGATTTTACAACGCTTGAATATCCTAACCCAGAAGATCCTAAGGCATTCACATTAGCATTAAAGCTTGCTAAGGAAGTTGATGCAGATATCGTTCTTGCAACAGATCCGGATGCTGACAGACTTGGTGTATATTCTAAGGATACTAAGACAGGTGAATACCAGTCATTTACAGGTAATATGTCTGCTATGCTTATTGCAGAATATATCCTTTCACAAAGACAGGAAAAGGGACTTCTTCATAAGAACGGAGCATTTGTTAAGACAATAGTTTCAACTAATATGGCTGACAGCATTGCTAAGGAATATAACCTTAAGCTTATTGAAGTTCTTACAGGCTTTAAGTTCATCGGTGAGCAGATTAAGTTCTTTGAACAGCAGGGTACATATGAATATGAATTTGGTTTTGAGGAAAGCTATGGCTGTCTTGTAGGAACACACGCAAGAGATAAGGATGCTATCGTTGCAGTTATGGCACTTTGTGAAGCAGCAGCTTACTATAAGAATAAAGGTCTTACTTTATGGGATCAGATGATTAACATCTATGAGAAGTATGGCTACTATAAAGAAGGACAGGTTGCTATCACAATGAAGGGTGCTGAGGGTGCTGGAAAGATTGCTAAGATGATGGATGACCTTAGAAATAATACACCATCTAAGATTGGTAACTGGACAGTTCTTGAAGCAAGAGATTATAAGAAGGACGAATGTGTCAATATGGTTACAGGCGATAAGCATAGCACAGGACTTCCTAACTCTAATGTACTTTATTATGATTTATCAGATAATGCATGGTGCTGTGCAAGACCATCTGGTACAGAGCCTAAGATTAAGTTCTATATGGGCGTTAAGGGCAGCAGCATAGAAGATGCAGCAGCTAAAGAAGAAGCTTTAAAGAAAGCTGTTATGGAGCTTGTTGGGCAGTAATCAGTAAGTATTATTTGATGGATATGTTTTACATAGCATAATTATATAAGTTCAGATTTTCTTAACAAGTAATACACAATATGAACACATTTCGTGAATATACTAACAGTATCAACAACGAAATGTGTTCATTTTTTCGTTGAAATGACATAAGTAAGGAGTGTTTGGATATGTATAATAATGAAGATAACGATTATATGAACAATAATTCTGATAATAATTCTAGGAATTATGAGAATGTAGAGCCTGATAATAATCAGAGTACAGGAACAACTGGATATACAACATACAGCCATAACACAGGTTATAATCAGAACAGTGCAGGTGGTGCTGGTATGAATAATGGACAGAACCAGTATTCTAACGGAAGTAATAATTATGGCTATAATGGTTATGGATATAATCAGGGTGGTATGAATAATTCACAGTATGGTGCTAATACATCATACAATAGCACAGGAACTAATGCCGGATATAATAACACAGCATATAATAATGGTGCTAATACAGGCTTTCATAATGCATCAGATAACAGTAATTCAACCTATAGATATTCATATGTTAATAATAATATAGGCAGTGATCAGAATAATTCTTATAGGAATGCACAGAGAGCGGCTAAGCAGGCTAAGAAGGAAGCAAGAAAGAAGTCATTTAACAATTGGTTTTCTAAGAATTCCACGGCTAAGAAGTATATAAGTGGTGTGCTTGCAGCAGTGGTATTTGGTGTTGTAGCTGGTTCAGCAATGTATGGAACTTATCATATTGAGAAGAAATATTTAGGTGGTAATGATACTAAGAACTATACAATTTCAACTGTGACAAGCAATATTGATAAAGTTACAAGCGATGATATTAATGCTAATGGAGATACTAATCTTTCACAATATTCATCAATGAATGTAGAAAGTGTGGCACAGGCAGCACTTCCGGCTATGGTTGCCCTTAATGGTACAACTACAGTAAGCAGTTCATCTTCAATGTATGGCTGGGGACAGCAGCAGTACGAGGCTTCAACAAGTGGAACTGGTATTATTGTTGGTAAGAATGATACAGAGCTTCTTATTGTAACTAATGCACATGTTGTAGATAATGTATCAAACTTAAAATGTGTATTTGTGGATGACCAGTCAGTAAGTGCAACGGTAAAGGGTTCTAAGTCAGATCAGGATATAGCAGTAGTTGCTGTATCATTATCAGATATTCCGTCTGACACAATAAGTAAAATAGCTATTGCAGAACTTGCAGATTCTGATACAATTGCAGTAGGCCAGCAGGTAGTGGCAATTGGTAATGCACTTGGAGAAGGACAGTCAGTTACTAATGGTATTATAAGTGCCCTTGACAGATCAATAACAGTTAACAATGTTACATTTTCAGGACTTATAATGACTAACGCAGCTATTAACTCAGGTAATAGTGGTGGAGCACTTCTTAATGCAAGCGGCAAGGTAATTGCTATTAACTTTGCTAAGACATCATCAGATGGTGTTGAGGGTATGGCATATTCAATACCTGTATCTAATGTTAAGGAACTTATAAGCTCACTTATGAGCAAGCAGACAAGACAGAAGGTAGATTCAGATAATGCTGGATATCTTGGTATTGTTGCTATAGATATAACAAGCACATATGCTTCTATGTATGGTTACCCACAGGGTATAATGGTTCGTACAGTAGCATCTGGCTCAGCAGCAGAGAAGGCAGGACTTTCAGCTTACGATATAATTGTCGGTTTTGATGACCAGTCAATATCAACAATGTCAGGCTTACAGTCACTTCTGCAGTATTATTCAGCAGGAGAGACAGTAAAGGTTGACTACTATCATCTTGAAGGTAGTGAATATGTACTAAAGAGTGTGGAGGTTACATTAGGAAAGAAGAACTAATAAGCCTCGTAACACAGAATTGAGGATTAAATGAGTAACAACGATAATAATAATGAGAACAATACAACTGCTAACACAGATGAATACGAAAAGGTGTGTTATATATGCAGAAGGTCAGAGTCTAAGGCTGGTAAAATGATTAATATGCCAGGTGGTTTATGTGTATGTGCAGATTGTATGCAGAAGACCTTTGATACAATTAATAACAGTGATATCAATTATGATGACCTTATGAATAATATGCCTAATATGGGAATGTTCGGCGGCTTTAATATGATGGGTAATGACATTTCCAACAGGCAGAAAGTCAAGAAAAAGAAAGAAGATAATAACAAGCCTACAGATAAGGAAAAGGACGATACACTTGATTTGGATAATCTTCCAGCACCTCATCAGATAAAGGCAATGTTAGATGAATATGTAATAGGTCAGGACTATGCCAAGAAGGTTATGTCAGTTGCTGTATACAATCATTATAAGAGAGTTGCCACAGGAACTATGGACGATATTGAGATTGAAAAGTCTAATATGCTTATGATAGGACCTACAGGAAGCGGAAAGACTTATCTTGTAAAGACACTGGCAAGACTTTTAAAAGTACCTCTTGCAATTACAGATGCTACTTCACTTACCGAAGCTGGCTATATAGGTGATGATATAGAGAGCGTTGTATCAAAGCTTTTACAGGCAGCAGATAATGACGTGGAGAAGGCAGAAAGAGGCATTATATTTATTGATGAGATAGATAAGATTGCCAAGAAGAAAGAAACAAGAAGCCGTGATGTAAGCGGTGAATCTGTACAGCAGGGAATGTTAAAGCTTCTTGAGGGAAGTGATATAGAAGTTCCAGTAGGTGCTACAAGCAAAAATGCTATGGTTCCGCAGGTTACAGTTAACACACGCAACATATTATTTATATGCGGTGGTGCATTTCCAGACCTTGAGAATATAATAAAGGCAAGACTTAATAAGCAGTCATCAATAGGTTTTAACTCAGACCTTAAAGATAAATATGATAATGACAAGAATATATTATCAAAGGTTGAATTAGAGGATTTAAGGGAATTTGGTATGATTCCTGAATTCTTAGGACGACTTCCTATAGTATTCTCTTTAGAGGGTCTTACAGAGGATATGCTTGTTAAGATTATGAAAGAGCCTAAGAATGCAATACTTAAGCAGTATCAGAAGTTATTAGAACTTGATGAGGTTAAGCTTGAATTTGATGATGATGCTTTAAGACAGATTGCAAAGAAAGCTATGGAAAAAGATACAGGAGCAAGAGCATTAAGGTCTATAATAGAAGAATATATGCTTGATATAATGTATGAAATTCCTAAAGATGATAATATCGGAAGTGTCACAATAACAGCAGATTACATCGAGAAGAAGGGCACACCGCTTATTATGATGCGTGGACAGGAAAGACTTCCAATGAATAATGCAGAAGCTTAATGCTGTCAGTTTCACAAGCCATTATGCACAAGATATTCTGCTGATGTTATTTTGCAGAAGTTATTATGTATATGTCAGTATGTCAGTATATTAGTATTATTATAAAATATTAATCATATAATGTCCTTAAAGATTATCTTTAAGGACATTTTTTATGCCTTTATGCAGTGAAATGATAACAGATGAGGATATATATGATTATATAGTTGTCAATCTTCCGGGAATTAATAAGATGCTTCAAAGCAACCCTGATGTATGTATACAGAAGGTTGATGACCAATGGCTTGTTGCACATAGCAGGCTTCCGGATGACAGGGATTTTAATATAAGTGACTTGGGATATTATACAATTCCCAAGTTGTATGGGCTTATGGATACATCAAGCATTGATGCGGTAAATGCCACCAACATAACAAGCCAGCCTTTTTTAAATTCAAAAGGGCAGGGTGTTATCGTGGGGATAATAGACACAGGAATTGATTATCTTAGTGAGAACTTCTGTGATACGGCTGGTAATACGCGTATTATGGCTATATGGGATCAGACCCTTGAGTACAGGCAGAATTTATATGTTAATTATGGTCGTATATATGAACAGGCAGAGATTAATACAGCACTTGAAGCATACCGCAATGGACTAAATCCTTACGATTATGTGGGAACAACCGATATTACAGGGCACGGAACATTTATGGCTGGAGTAATTGCTTCAAGAAAAATTGATGATTACATAGGTGTTGCACCAGAGGCAAGCATAGTATGTGTAAAATTAAAAAATGCAAAGAAATATTTAAGGGATTACTTCTACATAAGGGATGATGCAGTGTGTTTTGAGGAAACGGATATTATGCTTGCCGCAAGATTTCTAAAGGATTATGCAGGGTTAAAGAAAATGCCTCTTGTCATATATATGGGACTGGGTAGTGGTCTGGGCTCAAGAACAGGCGGAAGTCCTTTATCAAATGTTCTTGATTCACTTACAATGCACGTTAATACATGTGTTGTTGTTCCTGCTGGCAATGAGGCAGTCAAAAGGACACATTTTAGCGGTTACGCTTCTGTTGTTCCTGAATATAAGGAAATGGAGATAAATGTTGAGAGGCGTGGAAAAGGCTTTGTGCTTGAAATATGGGCAAAAAGTCTTGATGTACTGTCGGTATCAATAATATCACCGACAGGCGAGATTATTCCAAGAATACCAGCAAGGATAGGCTCAAGTACACAATATTCATTTCTTTTGGAGAATTCAAGGATATATGTTGATTACCAGATTACAGAAACTGTTGCAGGGCAGGAAGTTATATTTATGAGATTTGAACGTCCGGCAGAGGGACTGTGGAAGATAGATGTATATAGTCTTACTAATCTTCCTGGATATTTTAATGCGTGGATAACTTTAAAAGAGCTTATGGACTGTGATGCCTATTTTCTTAATTCAGATGCTGATGTAACGCTTGTAGAGCCTGCCAGCGGTTTAAGGCTTATTACTGTTGGTGCATATAATCATAATACCAACGGAAGCGACGTGAACAGCAGCAGGGGTTATACGGCGGATAACAGGGTTAAGCCTGATATAGCAGCACCAGGAGTTAATGTGTATGGTGTTGGAGGCGTAAGAGGCTATACAGTTAGATCAGGAACAAGCATTGCTGCGGCACACGTTGCAGGGGCAGCGGCATTATTTTTTAGCTGGGGAGTTACTAACAATAACAGATCAGTTATAAGTAATAGCGAGATTAAGTCATATATAATAAGGGGAGCAGACCGACCGGGGGATATTGCTTATCCCAATGTTGAATATGGCTATGGCAGATTGAATATAGCAGGTGCATTTGACCAGATGAGGATAAGTTAATAAAAGCTTAAGGCTTAGCTTATTGTAATTATTAAGTACATATGATAAAGTGATTATGTATGCGGATATATTGTCAGGAATTGCAGGGTGATGTAATAGTGAAGCAATTAATTGGCATATGTAAGGGAAGTATCCCCGACACCTATATAAGAATTATAAAGGACAGGTATTTAACAATGAAATATAAAGTGATTGCACTCGATCTTGACGGAACACTCACAGACCATAATAAGAAGCTTCCGGAGGCTAATAAGGAGGCTGTATGGGCTGCAATTGATAAAGATGTTACAGTTATATTGGCTTCGGGACGTCCATTATTTGGGATAACACCGATAGCAGATGAGCTTGAGTTAGATAAGAGAGGCGGATATATATTAGCTTACAATGGTGGTGAGATAATTAACTGCCTGAATGGAGATGTAATTGTAAGCCACGAGCTTCCAAGGCAGTGTATAGACGATATATGTGATTATGCAAGAGCTAATGATGTGTATGCACTTACATATTCGGACGGAAAGATAGCAGCAGAGAGTGATGATGATGAGTATGTGTTAAAAGAAGCATTTTGCAATAATACAACAATAATTAAGACAGATGATTTAAAGAAATATGTAGATTATCCAGTTAATAAGTTCCTTGTTGTAGGAAGACACGATAAGCTTGTGCCAGTGCAGGAAGCTTTATTAGAGCATTATTCTGACGTGCTTGATGCATTTTATTCAGAAGATTATTTCCTTGAGGTAGTACCAAAGGGGGTTGCCAAAGATAAATCATTACAGCAGTTATTAGGTAAGCTGTCTATCAAAGAAGATGAGCTTATAGCCTGTGGAGATGGAATGAATGATATACCAATGTTAAAGATAGCAGGTGTTGCGGCTGTTATGGATAATGCGTATGAAGAAGTGAAAAAGTATGCAGACTATATCGCACCATCTAATGATGAATCGGGAGTTGCCGATATAATTAAAAGATTTATATTAAATGCTTAGAGTGATTAAGTGATAAATAATTATGGAGATTGACAATGGGAAGAGATAATGTTCAGAATGAAGAAATAGAAATTGATATTGGACATATTTTATCTATATTATGGGATAAGATAATGGTTATTATTGCAACAGGCATAATAGTGGGACTTGGTGCATTTCTTGTGGCAAAGTTTTTTATAACACCACAGTATGAGTCAGAAACCAAGCTGTATGTATTAAACAGAGCTAACGACAGTGCGACTACTTTATCAGATGTCCAGTTATCTACACAGCTTACGAAAGATTATAAGATACTTGTAACAAGTGCTCCGGTTATGAATGAAGTTATCAAGGAATTAAAGCTTGATATGAAAGCCTCACAGCTTGCTTCAAGCATATCTGTTGATACACCTTCGGATACACGTGTATTGCAGATAACAGTTGTTAGTGATGATCCTTATCAGGCTAAGAAGATAGCTGACTGCGTGGCTAAAGTATCATCACAGAAGATATGTGATATTATGAAGATTGAACAGGTAAATGTTATTGAGGAAGGCTCATTATCAGAGATACCAGCATTTGCTGTTGTCCAGAAATGGACAATTATAGGTGCTCTTGCAGGTATTGTGCTGTCAGCGGCGGTTATAGTAATAAAGTCAATGTTAGATGATACTGTAAAGACTACAGAAGATGTGGAGAAATATTTTGACCTCAGTACACTTGCAGTTATTCCAATTTCAGAAGAAATGGATGATGGCTTGCCAAAGAACAAGAAAAAGAGCAGGAAGAACAAAAAGAACAAGAATAAAAAGTAAAAGTCAGGTGAAAAGATAATATGCAGACTATCAATATAGAACGATTAAGAAAGCTTGATTACAGGGCTAATGAGGCATATAAGAATTTAAGAACGAATATCCAGCTTTGCGGTTCGGATATCAAGGTTATTATGCTCACAAGTACGACACCGGGAGAAGGTAAATCTACTGTATCATTTAATCTTGCGGTATCACTTGCAGAAGCAGGCAAGAAGGTTATATTTATTGATGCGGATTTAAGAAAGTCGGTGCTTGTAGGACGTTATAAGATTAATACGTCTGTTAAGGGACTTACACATTTCTTATCAGGAATTAATAAATTTGAAGAAGTTATGTATGCAACTAATGTTGAGAATTTTAATGTAGTATTTTCTGGTCCGGTGCCACCTAATCCTACAGAGCTTCTTGGCAATAAGGTGTTTAAGACACTTATAAAAGTATTAAGGGATTTGTATGATTATATAATAATTGATACACCACCTATAGGAAGTGTAATAGACAGTGCCATAGTGGCACAGGAGTGTGACGGAGTTGCCTATGTAATGGCGGCTAATGATGTAAGCTACAAATACGCCCAGAAGGGTCTGGAGCAGATTAAAAAGACAGACTGCAAGCTTCTTGGAGTGGTACTTAATAAGGTCGATATGGACGATAACAAATACTATGGTAAGTATTATGGCAAATACTATGGCAAGTATGGAGAACATGCCAATAAATAGGTGGCTGGTTATGTCGTAAATAACATATAATATTATAAACAGCTAATTGACATATTAACTTAATAACTATTTAAAAGGTCAAAAAGGCTTCGCATTACGATATACATAATGTGAAGCCTTTTTCTAATACTTGATAGTATTTTGTTAATAGTGTTTTATTAATAGTATTTTGAGCAATATTTTATAGTTAATTAGCTGCAGCCTGATTAGCATTGGAATTGCTATCTGCCTGGGCAGGGGCGGCAGCCGCCTGTGTAGGAGCTGTTGTAGCTTCTGTCTTATTGCCGTTACTGCCGGTATTATTGCTGTTATTATTATTATTACTGTTATTGTTATTACTGTTGTTGTTGTTACTGTTGTTGTTGTTATTGTTATTGCTATTGTTATCAGGAGCAGGGGTCTGTGTAGGAGCTGCTGTAGTTGTTGCTGCTTCTGTAGGT
>OJNI01001297.1_pt1 | contig 14730 bp, 9 predicted proteins | sample 1597441 | NCBI WGS metagenome assembly OJNI01 (sample SAMEA2452131, study PRJEB22498) | human gut metagenome | reverse complement strand
AAGGTTCACAGGCAGTTCTTAAGATGAGCGAAGAAGTTGTTATCAAACTTCCAGCTGAAAAGAGCAAGAAGCTTATCGATGAAGGTTATGTTGGAAAGACAGTTGTAGTTGGTATCCGTCCAGAAGACGTTAAAGATGATCCAGAATTTATCGCTGCTCATCAGGATACTAAGTTTAAGTCAACAATCAGAGTATATGAATTACTTGGTGCTGAAGTTAACCTTCACTATGAAATCGGTGATGTTACATGTACAGCTAAGGTTAATCCTAGAACAACAGCTCGTCCAGGTGATGAAGTTGAATTCGCTATGGATGTTACAAGACTTCATGTATTTGACAAGGAAACAGAAATGGTAATTACTCACTAATTACTATACATAATTAGATATTTGTATTATTAAAATATAATTATTTTATAAAATTTAGAGGAAGTGTATAATTTCTATACATTTCCTCTTTTTTTTTTTGTCATTTTGCTTTACAATGATATAGTAAATGTCAAAAAGATGCGAAGGAATGGAGTATAATATGATTTCAAATCAGATTTTACAGACAACCGTTGATGGGTTAAAAGAAATATCACGAGTTGATTTATGTGTTATTGATGCAGAGGGCAAGGTTGTAGCTAAGACATTTGATAATGTTGCTGAATGTACAGCAGATGCACTTGTATTTATAGATTCACCAGCAGATAGTCAGGTGGTTAATGGATATCAGTTCTTTAAGGTTGTTGAAGATGGCAATCTTGAGTATATAATATTGGCTAAGGGAACAACTGATGATGTATTTATGTTAGGAAAGCTTGCAGCATTTCAGATACAGAATCTTTTAGTTGCTTATAAGGAAAGATTTGATAAGGATAACTTTATTAAAAATCTTCTTCTTGATAATCTTCTAAGGGTTGATATGTATACAAGAGCTGAGAAGCTTCATATTGATACGGATGTAAAGAGAGTTGTATATATTATTGAGACTAAGCACGAGAAAGATACTAATGCATTAGAGACAATAAGAACTTTATTTGCTTCAAGAACAAGGGATTTTATCACAGCAGTTGACGAGAAGAGTATAATACTTGTCAGAGAGGTTAAGAGTAATGAAACTTACGAAGACCTTGATAAGACAGCAGAAGTTATTATAGATATGTTAAATACAGAGGCTATGAGTTCTGCACATATTGCTTATGGTACTATTGTTAATGATATAAGAGAAGTATCACGTTCTTACAAGGAAGCTAATATGGCTCTTGATGTAGGCAAGATATTCTATAGTGACAAGAATGTTGTTGCATATAACAGACTTGGTATTGGACGTTTAATATATCAGCTTCCACTTCCACTTTGTCAGATGTTCATAAGAGAGATATTTGACGGAAAGTCACCTGATGATTTAGATGAGGAGACATTATCAACAATTAACAAGTTCTTTGATAACAGCCTTAATGTATCAGAGACATCAAGACAGTTATATATCCACAGAAATACTCTTGTATACAGACTTGATAAACTTCAGAAGACTACAGGTCTTGATTTGAGAGTGTTTGACGATGCCATAACATTTAAGATTGCACTTATGGTAGTTAAATATATGAAATATATGGAAAGTAAAGATACATACTAATTTGGAGGAATATTAATAATGATTATAATGGAAGATGTTACCAAAACGTATACATCTGGAGTTCCTGCTTTGAACGGAATTAATCTTCACGTTCAGAAAGGAGAATTCGTATTTATAGTAGGTAAGAGTGGTTCAGGTAAGTCAACTCTTATAAAGCTTCTTCTTAAGGAACTTGACCCAACATCGGGTAAGATATACGTTAATAAAAAGTACCTTAATAAACTTACAAGAAAGAAGTTACCATATCTTAGAAGAGATATTGGTGTTGTATTCCAGGATTTCAGACTTTTACCAGATCGTAATATATACGATAATATTGCATTTGCACAGAAAGTTGTCGAAGCTCCTAATAAGAAGATTAAGAGCAGGGTTCTTGCTATGCTTTCAATGGTAGGACTTCTTGATAAGTATAAGTCATTTCCTAATGAGTTATCAGGTGGTGAACAGCAGAGAGTTGCCATAGCCAGAGCACTGGTTAATAAGCCAGCTATATTATTGTGCGATGAGCCTACAGGTAACCTTGACCCAGCTAACTCTAACGAGATTATGAAGATATTAGATCAGGTTAACAAGCAGGGAACAACAGTACTTGTTGTTACTCATAATATGGAGATAGTTCAGCAGATGAAGAAGAGAACTATTACTATGAGCGAAGGCAAGATTATCAGTGATTTGGAAAAAGGTGGTTATTTCTATGAAGATTAGATCGTTATTTTATCATATTAAAGACGGATTAAAGAACATCTATCGTAATAGATTGTTCTCTCTTGCGTCTATAGCAACAATTACAGCGTGTATATTTCTTTTCGGTGTATTCTATGCACTTGTATCCAATTTTCAGTATATGATTCATAAGGCTGAGAATGAAGTATGCGTAACAGTATTTTTCGATGAAGGACTTACAGACGCAGATATTAAGAAGCTTGGCGATACGATAAGCCAGCGTAATGAAGTGTCAAGAATTCATTATACATCAGCTGATGAAGCGTGGGAGAATTACAAGGCTGAGTATTTTAAAGATTACCCCGAACTTGCAGAAGGTTTCAAGGATGATAATCCTCTTGCTAATTCTTCATCATATGAGATATATCTTAATGAAGCTTCAAGTCAGGCTACACTTGTAACATACCTTGAAAATCTTGATGGCATAAGACAGGTTAACCGTTCAGAGGCAACAGCAAGTGGACTTGCCAGTGCCGCAAGACTTGTTAGTTACATAACAATAGCAATTATAGTTATTCTTCTTGCAGTATCTATATTCCTTATTACTAACACAATTGTAATAGGTATTACTGTCCGTAAAGAAGAGATTTCTATTATGAAGTATATAGGTGCTACAGATGCATTTGTTAATGCACCATTCTTCGTAGAAGGTATTGTAATTGGACTTGTTGGTTCAATTATTCCAATAGTTATTCTTAGATTTGTATATGAGAATATTATTAATTTTGTTATGAATAAGTTCTCGATACTTCAGAATATTCTTGCATTTATGCCGGTTAATGATGTATTCAGAATACTGGTTCCAGTAGGAATTCTTCTTGGTATCGGAATAGGTGCATTAGGAAGCTTCTTTGCTGTAAGAAAGCACGCTAATGTATAGCAGATAATATTAGCCAGACATAGGACTGCTGCATTGAATTATATGATTATGTATTATATATGAAGATTATATTATGTGATTGTATATGATATGTGGAAGTCCTATTTAAAAATAAAAATGGTATCCGACAGTATAGATTGTTATGCTATTGTTAAGCGGCTGTTTGTATGCATTTTATAAATGGTCTGGCTGAATGGAGGAGTTGTATGAGGAGAGCATTAGCAAAAAGGCTTATTCCATTGTTGATGGTACTTGTGCTTGTAATACCATATTTTGCAGTGTCATATTATGATGTATATGGAAATGATAAGCAGAATCTCAATGATGCTAACAGCAAGAAAAAAGATTTGCAGAGCCAGTATGAACAGACAGAGAAAATAATTGAAGACTTAAAGGCACAGAACGATGATATGATAGCTTATATTGCCCAGCTTGATGCACAGATGTCCAGCGTTGATGGCGAGCTTAATGAGGTTAATGAGCAGGTTGAGCAGATAGAGACTGAGATAGCGGATACAGAAGAAAAGCTTGCACAGGCAGAGATAGAGGCAGAAGAACAGTATAGTTCAATGAAGCTTAGAATTCAGTTTATGTATGAACATAATGATGAAACATATTTTGCATTGCTTATGAATTCCCAGAGTATGGGTGATATGCTTAATAAGGCAGAATATATTACAAAAATCTCACAGTATGACAGGGAAATGCTTGAAAAATATAATGCTACTGTTACTTATATAACTGTCGCCAAAGCAGACAGGGAGACACTTGTAACCAAGCAGGAGGAGCTTGAAGATAAGAGAGCTTCACTTTCACTGCTTGAGTCAACCAAGAAAAGTGAAATGGCTTCATTGCAGAAGAATAAGCAGCAGCAGGAGGATTATAAAGCTAAGATAGAAGCTGATATAAAGGCTCAGGACGAATATATTGCTAAGATAGAGGCAGAGATTAAGGCCAAGGAGAATAGTGGAAGTGCCAATGTTGTAAAATATGATGGTGGAAAGTTCAAGTGGCCTACAGAGTCAACAAGGATAACCTCACCTTATGGTGATACAGAGGGCAGAAGTTCTCCGCATAAGGGAATTGATATCGGTGCACTTAACAGAGGCGTTGCGGGTGATGCTATATATGCGGCGTATGATGGTGACGTGGTAATTGCGACATTTAGTTCATCAGCGGGGAATTATATTATGATTAATCACGGTGGTGGATTGTATACAAGATATCTGCATGCTTCAAAGCTTCTTGTCAGTGCAGGAACACATGTAACTAAGGGACAGAAGATAGCACTTATGGGAACAACTGGTGATTCTGACGGAGTTCATCTACATTTTGATGTAAGATATAACGGAAGTTATGTTTCACCTTGGAACTACTTAAGCAAATAAATATTAATAAATGCAGAGGCATATAGGTATGGACAATCAAAATAACAACATTTATTCAAATGATAATGTCAATAGTGACGATTTTAATGCTGGTGATAATATCAATGCAAGTAATAATGTTAATGCAGATAATGACAACAATGCCAGTAACAGAATTAATAATAGTGCTTCGGATAATCGTGGAAATATTGGTGATTTGTATGGAATGAATGATTTAAGAAGAAATGCACAGCCGCCAAGAAAGAAGAAATCACAAGGCTTTGCAAGTGGAATGATTATCGGTGCTGTATCAGCATTTATGGCTGTTATACTTCTAATATTAAGTGTGGCAGCAGTGTGTATAGCTAAAGGCTACATTCATATAGGTGTTAATGGAGATGTATATATACAATCTGATGCAGTCACAGATTCAGACGGAATTGGAAGTGAGGTAGAAGGCAAGCTTAATGCAATTGATTCTGTGCTTGAATCCTTTTATTTTGGTGATGTAGATGATGAAACCGCCAAAGATAACATTTACAAGGCGTATCTTAGTTCATATGGTGACAAGTATACCATGTATTATACAGCGGATGAATATAAAGCCTTAAAGGAGTCAACAAATGGCAAGTTCTATGGCATAGGAGCAGTCTGCCAGCTTAGCGGTGAAGGTGGTGTTCTTCTTGTAGATGTATATGATAATGGGGCAGGTTATCAGGCTGGACTCAGGAGTGGCGACAGGGTTGTAAATGTTGATGGCAGGGACATAACAGGTATGGAGCTTTCATCAGCCGTTGCACTTATTAAAGGCGACAAGGGTACATCTGTCACGCTGGAGGTCATTCGTGGAACTGAGCGACTGACATTTTCTGCGGTAAGAGATGCTGTTGAAGCAAAGACAGTGTCATATACACTTCTTGATAATAATATAGGTTATCTTTCGATATCACAGTTTGAGGAGGTAACAACAAAGCAGTTCAAGGCGGCTGTTGAAGATTTGCAGTCACAGGGTATGAAAGGACTTGTAATTGATATAAGAAACAATCCAGGCGGATTGCTTGATACGGTTGTAGGTATGCTTAAATATATGCTTCCTGACGGACTTATTGTGTATACAGAGGATAAGCAGGGCAATAGAAAAGAGTATAAAGGTCAGGATAATGATGAGTTCAATCTGCCACTGGCAGTCATTGTAAATGGCAATAGTGCCAGTGCCTCAGAGATATTTGCAGGTGCTATACAGGATTATGGCAAAGGAACGATAATTGGAACCCAGACATATGGCAAAGGAATTGTGCAGACAGTTAAACCACTTACAGATGGAAGTGCAATAAAGTTCACAATTGCCAAGTATTTTACACCAAAGGGTCAGGATATACACGGAAAAGGTGTTACTCCAGATATGGTAGTGGAATATGACACTGATGCAGATGTTGACACCCAGCTTGATGCGGCAATTAAGAATGTGGAAGCACAGATTAATTAAATATATGCAAATGGAAAATATATAAATTACAGTAAGCCTGATGGCTGATATGCAGATTGGCAGTTAGTTGAAATCTGTTGTGTATCAGCAGTCAGGTGATTTTTGTTATAAAATAAAACAAATGTTCTGTTTTAATAGACAAAGGCATTTATTTGTAGTAAAATCAATATATAAGGTAAATACTATTAAATAATATTGTTGTTGACTATTTTACTATAGATTAACGAAGGGAGAATTGTTATGGAATTCAAGTTACACGCTCCTTATAAACCGACAGGAGATCAGCCCCGTGCAATAGAGAAGCTTGTGCAGGGATTTGAAGAGGGTAATCAGTTCGAGACACTTGTCGGTGTTACAGGCTCTGGTAAGACATTTACTATGGCGAACATAATACAGCATGTGCAGAAGCCAACACTTATTATCAGTCATAATAAGACATTGGCGGCACAGTTATATAGCGAGATGAAAGAATTCTTTCCTGAGAATGCAGTAGAGTACTTTGTCTCCTATTATGATTATTATCAGCCAGAGGCTTATGTGCCACAGAGCGATACTTATATAGCCAAGGATTCTTCGATTAATGACGAGATAGATAAGTTAAGACATTCAGCAACAGCGGCACTGTCTGAAAGAAATGATGTAATCATAGTTGCTTCAGTTTCATGTATATATGGATTAGGTGCACCTATTGATTATAAGAACATGGTTATATCACTTCGTCCAGGTATGGAGAAAGACAGGGATGAAATGATAAGAAAGCTTATAGATATACAGTATATGCGCAATGACCAGGATTTTAAGCGAGGAACATTCAGGGTAAGGGGAGATGTTGTAGAGATATATCCGTCAGCTTCCAGTGGAGATGCTGTGAGAGTCGAGTTCTTTGGTGATGAGATAGACAGGATAAGCGAGATTGATTCGCTTACCGGTGAGGTTAAATGTAACCTTGACCACGTTGCTATATTCCCTAATTCACATTATGTTGTTGAAAAAGAGAAGATGGAAAAGGCGATTGAGAATATAAAGAAAGAACTTGCAGAGAGAATAGAGTATTTTAAGAGTGAGGATAAGCTTCTTGAGGCACAGAGAATAGAAGAACGAACGAACTTTGATATAGAGATGATGCAGGAAACAGGCTTCTGTTCAGGTATTGAGAATTATTCAAGACATTTAGCAGGGCTTCCGGCAGGGTGTCCACCATATACGCTTATGGACTATTTTCCAGATGATTTTATGATTATTGTCGATGAGTCACATATTACTATTCCACAGATAAGGGGAATGTATGCAGGCGATCAGGCAAGAAAGACGACACTTGTAGACTATGGCTTCAGGCTTCCTTCAGCGAAGGATAACAGACCGCTTAATTTTCAGGAGTTTGAGAGCAAGATATCACAGATGCTTTTTGTATCTGCTACGCCTAGCAGGTATGAGGAAGAACACGAACTTATGAGGGCAGAGCAGATTATAAGGCCTACAGGACTTCTTGATCCAGAGATAACAGTTAGACCAATAGAGGGTCAGATAGATGATCTTATAAGTGAGATTAATAAGGAAGTTGAGAAAAAGAATAAGATACTTGTAACTACACTTACCAAGCGTATGGCAGAGGATCTCACAGATTATCTTAAGGAAGTCGGCATAAGAGTTAAGTATCTTCATGCGGATATTGATACACTAGAGCGACAGAAGATTATAAGGGATATGCGACTTGACGGATTCGATGTGCTTGTTGGTATCAATCTGCTTAGAGAGGGACTTGATATTCCAGAGATAAGTCTTGTGGCTATTCTTGATGCTGATAAAGAGGGCTTCTTAAGAACAGAGACTTCACTTATCCAGACGATAGGACGAGCTGCCAGAAATGCAGAGGGACACGTTATTATGTATGCAGATACTATAACAGAGTCTATGGAAAAGGCTATATCTGAGACGGAAAGACGTAGAAAGATACAGCAGGAGTACAATGAGGTACACGGAATAACCCCTCAGACTATAAAGAAGGCAGTAAGAGATCTTATAAGTATATCTAAGGCAGCAGAAGCAGATAATTCAAATGGAAGGCTTGATTTAGATTATGAATCTATGAGCATTAAAGATCTTGAAAAGGTTAAGAAGCAGATTGAGAAAAATATGCGTAAGGCTGCAGCAGAGCTTGACTTTGAACAGGCGGCTATGCTTCGAGATAAGATGATCGAGATTAATAAGTATATTTATGAGGATAAGAAGTCAGGCAGATAGAATTAATAGCTATTATACCAGGTGAGGCTATAAGTTCAAAAGCAATATTACGCAGTCAGAATTATAAAAAGCAGTTGCTGATTACAGAAAAAGCTTTATGTACCTGAGACGATTAAGGATTAAGAAAGAAGAAATAACGGAGAAAATAGAATATGGAAAAAGGCGATTACAGGAATTATATAAGAATAAGAGGTGCAAGTGAGCATAATCTTAAAAATATTGATGTAGATATACCAAGGGACAGTCTTGTAGTACTTACAGGTCTGTCTGGTTCTGGTAAGTCAAGCCTTGCCTTTGATACTATATATGCAGAAGGCCAGAGAAGATATATGGAGTCATTATCTTCATATGCAAGGCAATTCTTAGGACAGATGGAAAAGCCGGCGGTAGAGAGCATAGAAGGACTTTCACCAGCTATTTCCATAGACCAGAAGTCAACTAACAGAAATCCACGTTCAACAGTTGGAACTGTTACAGAGATATATGATTATTTCAGATTATTATATGCAAGAATAGGTACACCACATTGTCCAAAGTGTGGCAAAGTAATCAACAAGCAGACTGTAGACCAGATGGTTGATACTATTATGGAGCTTCCAGAAAGAACAAAGATACAGATATTAGCTCCAGTTGTAAGAGGAAGAAAAGGTGAACATAAGAAGCTTTTTGAACAGGCTAAAAAGAGTGGTTATGTAAGAGTTATTGCTGATGGCAATATGTATGAGCTTACAGATGAGATAAATCTTGATAAGAACAAGAAGCATAATATAGAAATTGTTGTTGACCGTCTTGTAGTTAAAGATGGAATTAACAAAAGACTTACAGACTCAATAGAAACAGCACTTAAGCTTGCAGAGGGACTTATGACAGTTGATGTTATAGATGGTGAGCCGATTAACTTTTCACAGAGCTTTTCGTGTCCGGATTGTGGCATAAGCATAGATGAGATAGAGCCAAGAAGCTTTTCGTTCAACAATCCATTTGGTGCGTGTCCTGATTGTTACGGACTTGGTTATACAATGAATTTTGATGCAGAGCTTCTTATACCAGATGATTCATTAAGCATCGATGAGGGAGCTATAGTTGGTATGGGATGGCAGTCTGTAAAGGATGAGGGCAGCTTTTCAAGGGCTATTATGAGTGCACTTGCAAAGGAATATAACTTCAGTTTATCAACACCATTTAAGGATTATCCAGATGATATTAAGGATATGATTATAAATGGTACTAAAGGCAGAAGTGTTAAAGTGCATTACAAAGGCCAGAGAGGCGTTGGAGAATACGATATAGCATTTGAAGGCCTTATCCATAATATGGAGAAAAGATATAGGGAAACTTACTCAGACAGTGCAAAGCAGCAGTATGAGGAATTCATGCGCATAAGACCTTGTAAGTCCTGCCACGGACAGAGATTAAAGCCATCATCTCTTGCTGTTACGATAGCAGATAAGAATATATATCAGATTACAGATATGTCTATTGTTAAGTTAAAGAAGTTCTTAGATGAGCTTGAGCTTACAGACAGACAGAAGTTTATCGGTGCAGAGATACTTAAGGAGATTAAGGCAAGAATACAGTTTCTTATGGATGTAGGACTTGATTATCTTTCATTATCAAGAGCTACAGGTACGCTTTCAGGAGGAGAGGCACAGAGAATAAGACTTGCGACACAGATAGGTTCAGGACTTGTTGGTGTGGCTTATATACTTGATGAGCCAAGTATCGGACTTCATCAGAGAGATAACGACAAGCTGCTTGGGACACTTATACATTTGCGTGACCTTGGTAACTCAGTTATTGTGGTTGAACACGATGAAGATACTATGCGTGCCGCAGATTATATTGTTGATATAGGACCGGGTGCCGGACGTAATGGAGGAGAAGTCGTTGCGACAGGAACAGCAGCTGATATTATGGCATGCAAGGATTCGCTTACAGGTGCATATCTTAGCGGAAGAATCAAGATTCCAGTGCCGGTGAAGAGAAGAAAGCCGACAGGCTGGATAACTGTTAAGGGTGCAAGGGAGAATAATCTTAAAAATATTGATGTTGATATACCACTTGGAGTATTTACATGTGTAACAGGTGTATCGGGTTCAGGAAAGAGTTCCCTAGTGAATGAAATTCTGTATAAGCACCTTGCTAAGTCTTTAAACCGTGCAAGATGTATCGCTGGTGACCATGATGATATTACAGGAATCGAGCAGCTTGATAAGGTTATAGATATTGACCAGTCGCCAATCGGAAGAACTCCACGTTCTAATCCTGCGACATATACGGGTGTATTTGATTTGATAAGGGATCTTTTTGCTTCAACAACAGATGCTAAGGAAAGAGGTTATAACAAAGGACGTTTCAGCTTTAATGTAAAGGGGGGACGTTGTGAGGCTTGTTCCGGAGATGGTATTATCAAGATAGAAATGCATTTCCTGCCTGATGTATATGTTCCTTGTGAAGTGTGTGACGGAAAGCGTTATAACAGGGAAACACTTGAAGTTAAGTATAAGGGAAAGAGCATATATGATGTGCTTGATATGACAGTTGAGGATGCAGTTGATTTCTTTGAAAATGTGCCATCAGTCAGAAGAAAAATAGAAACTCTTAATGACGTTGGACTTTCATATATTAAGTTAGGACAGCCATCTACAGAGCTTTCAGGTGGAGAGGCACAGAGAATAAAGCTTGCTACAGAGCTTTCTAAAAGAAGTACAGGAAAGACTATATATATTCTTGATGAACCTACAACAGGACTTCATTTTGCCGATGTCCACAAGCTTGTTGATATACTTCATAAGCTTGCAGAGGGCGGTAACACTGTTGTTGTTATTGAGCATAATCTTGATGTTATCAAAACAGCCGATTATATTATAGATATGGGACCAGAAGGCGGCGACAGAGGTGGTACAGTTATTGCAAAGGGTACACCAGAAGAGGTTGCCAAGGTTAAGAAGTCTTATACCGGACAGTATGTTAAGAAGTATTTATAAGGATGGTGCAGATGACGGCATTGTGGATGAAAGTTCAATGATAGAAGATGTTTAAAATATCTAAATTGGCAAATTTGAAAATTGCAGGTGCTGGTCAGTGTTATAAATTATAAAAACATATCTTTTATAGTTATTTTGAATAATATAAAGTGTAAAAATACGACATTTGATTGCTAGGAGAAGAAAAATGGTATCAGGCATTATATTTGATATGGATGGTATTCTTATAGATTCAGAAAGACAGTCTAATGAGGGCTGGCTATGGGCGGCAGGGCAGCTTGGAGTGGATATGCCCATGTGGCTTATAGACAGCTTTAAGGGTGCTCCGGCAGAGCTTTGCTGCAAGTTCTTTGATGATTATTACAAGGGTGTGATAGATTATTGGGAAGCGAAGGAGCTTAGAACACAGCATGTATACAAGATAAGGGAAACAGAAGGTATTCCTGTTAAAAATGGCGTAAAGGACATATTTGAATATATAAGAAATAATGGATTAAAGTGTGCAGTTGCTACATCAACAAGGCGTGAAAGTGCTGAGAAAACACTTCATGAAATAGGAGTGTGGGATTATCTTGATGCAGTTGTATATGGAGATGAAGTCGAACATGGAAAGCCAGAACCAGATATATTCCTTCGTGCGGCTAAGGCAATAGGCGTAAATCCGTCAGAGGCAGTAGTAGTTGAGGACAGCATTAATGGCATTAAGGCTGGATATGCGGCAGATATGAGAGTTGTTCATATTCCTGATACAATAGCAATAGATGATGATATCAGGAAGCTTACATATATGGTATGTGCTGACCTTAATGGACTTATTGATGTTGTGGAAAGTATTAACAAACCAGTTATTAACAGGAAAAATGTTATCAATGCATTTGCAGAGTATGTAAGAAATTATGACCCATCAGATGAAAAGATAAAGCTTAAGATAGATCATACCTACAGAGTAGCAGGACTGTGTCAAAGAATTGCAGAATCATTAGGCTTAAGTGAACCAGATGTAGATATTGCATGGCTTCTTGGAATGTTACACGATATAGGAAGATTTGAGCAGATAAGGCGTTTCGGTACATTTAATGATGTCCAGTCAGTAGACCACGCAGAATTCGGGGCAGACCTACTGTTTAAGGAAGGTCTTATAAGGAAGTTTGCAGAAGGGTATTATGAAGAATGTGAGCTTGCACAATCGGATAATCAGTCTGATTATTGTCAGGAAGAACGGAAAACTAAAGAATTCTTAGTTAATAATGATGCAACGGCTGTCGATGATGAGCAGATAATAAAAAACAATGAGTACCACAATAAAGATACAGGACTTCTTGAAATGGCAATAAGACAGCATAATAAGTATCGTGTAAAAGAAGACCTCACCGAAAGACAGCGTATGTTTTGTGATATACTGCGTGATGCAGATAAGGTTGACATATTTAAGGTAAATGCAGATATTCCTATGGAGATTATATATGATGTAACAACAGAGGAACTTAAGAATGGAATCATAACCAAAGAGGTACTTGAGAGTTTTTATAAGAAGGAAACAGTACTTAAAAGTGTAAGAAGGAGTGCAGTTGACCATATAGTAGGGCATATATCACTGCTTTTTGAACTTGTGTATAAAGAAAGTTATAGACAGGCCAAGGAACAAGGTTATGTATATAAACTGCTGGATTTTAAGTCTGATGTACCTGAGGTTAATGCAGAATTTGACAATATGAGGAAATATGTAGACGAGTTCCTTATGGAAATATAAAGCTGTATAAATCTGAAATTAAGCGGTATAAGCATACAACAGATTAATAATAGGAGGTTGTGTTGTATGGGATTGTAATAAAGATTGAAGAATATGCTTGTCATTATACCGCTTGTTTACTATAATAAATGTATATATGAGTTGTAGATGTGTTATATATACTGATATATACTTTGAAAGTAATAGGAGAAAATATAAGACAATAAAAGCAGTAAATTGCTATACATAAATTGTTATGTAAAATATCCAATTAATATATGTGTGTTATATGTATATATTATAATATTATATATGTATATGTATATGTATATGTATATGTATATGTATATATTATATATGCGTATGTTATATATGTGTATATTATGATACCAGGGGCAAAAGGTCTAAACCCACATGAGCTCGCTTATAGGTGGGTGAAAGACCTTGTGACCCACTCCATGATATGAGCATAAAAGTGGGATGATAATCCCACGATATGCGAATATTGGGTAGGATTGTGGGAGTGTATAGCACGGAACAATCCGTAGGTATCAAAGTCGGGGGTTTTTGACCCCTACATCATGTTATTTATATATGCATATTGTGTCTGGATATTTTTTATGATTGGCTGATTAAAGTATAGAAATGCATATAAAATATATCTTCAACGCAAACTTATGATTAGGAAAGGGACAATATGAATCAGGAAAAGGTTATAGTTATTGACTTTGGCGGACAGTACAACCAGTTAGTTGCACGTCGTGTCCGTGAATGTAACGTATATTGTGAGATATATTCTTACAAAACACCTCTTGAGCAGATTAAGGCGATGAACCCTAAAGGAATTATCCTTACAGGTGGTCCGAATAGCTGCTATGAAGAAGGTTCACCTACTTGTACTAAAGAGCTTTTTGAACTTGGTGTTCCAGTACTTGGATTATGTTATGGTGCTCAGCTTATGCAGCACGTTCTTGGCGGCAAGGTTGAGAAAGCTCCAGTAAGAGAGTATGGAAAGACAGAGACATTTGTTGATAAGAGCAGTGCTTTATTTGGAGATGTTTCAGAAAAGACTATCGTGTGGATGAGCCATTTTGACTACATTTCACAGGTTGCTCCAGGATTTAAGATAATTGCACATACAGCAGACTGTCCAGTGGCAGCAGCAGAGTGTTCAGAAAAGAACCTCTATGCAATACAGTTCCATCCAGAAGTTCTTCATACACAGGAAGGTACAAAGATGCTTCACAACTTTGTGCGTGGAGTATGCGGATGTGCTGGAACCTGGAAAATGGATGCATTTGTAGAGAATACTATTAAGGAAATACGTGAAAAGGTTGGCAATGGTAAGGTATTACTTGCACTTTCTGGTGGAGTTGATTCATCAGTGGCTGCAGGTCTTCTTTCAAGAGCTATTGGAAAGCAGCTTACATGCGTATTCGTAGACCATGGTCTTCTTCGTAAGAACGAGGGCGATGAGGTTGAAAGTGTATTCGGTCCAGAAGGACAGTTTGACCTTAACTTTATAAGGGTAAATGCACAGGAAAGATATTACTCTAAGCTTGCAGGTGTTACTGAACCAGAAGCTAAGAGAAAGATAATCGGTGAAGAGTTCATTCGTGTGTTTGAGGAAGAAGCCAAGAAGATTGGTGCAGTTGACTTCCTTGCACAGGGAACTATATATCCAGACGTTGTAGAGA
>OJNI01001291.1_pt1 | contig 14836 bp, 17 predicted proteins | sample 1597441 | NCBI WGS metagenome assembly OJNI01 (sample SAMEA2452131, study PRJEB22498) | human gut metagenome | reverse complement strand
CTTATTGGCTTTGATCACGAAAAGAGTGTACACTTTCCGTGATCAAAGCCAATAAGATCATTCCGAAATGTATTGCGGTAAAAGATGCTGTAGGTGCTCCGGAGATTCCATCCCAGTGTCCGGTGTGTCATGCACCGACAAAGGTTCATGTGAGTGAAAACAGTGGCACAAAGACCCTGCATTGTACCAATCCAGACTGTACAGCCAAAAATGTCAAGAAATTTACCCGTTTTGTCAGCAAGTGGGGGATGGATATCGACGGACTTTCCATTCAGACGATGCTCCGTTTTATGAATGCGGGATTTATTCATGAATTTGCGGATATTTTCCGTTTGAAAGAGCATTTCGGGGAGATCAGCCAGATGGAGGGCTTTGGTGAAAAATCTGTGGCAAATATGGAACAGTCCATTGAAAAAAGCCGGCAGGTACATCCGGTGAACTTTATATTTGCCCTGTGCATACCGCTGATCGGTGTGGATGCCGGGAAAAAAATTGTTGCCGCCATTGGTTTTGAAGGCTTTTTGCAACGTCTGCATCAGGGGGACGGGTTTGAGGATATTGAGGGGATCGGAGCGGAACGTTCCCGATCAATTGTAACCTGGTATCAGAATGAAAAAAACCACAGTGGGTTTGAGGATCTGCTTCATGAACTTTCGATAGAACATGTAGAAGTGCAGGATACTTCTTCCGGAAGCTGTGCGGGACTGAGCTTTGTGATCACCGGAGATGTGCATCACTATAAAAACAGGGATGAATTTAAGGCCTATGTAGAAAGCCAGGGCGGAAAAGTGACAGGAAGCGTCTCAAAAAAGACGGCATATCTTGTCAACAATGACGTGGAATCCGCATCATCTAAGAATCGTAAGGCAAAAGAACTGGGAATTCCGATTATTTCCGAAGATACATTTATAGAACAATTTGGTGGGAGGTAGAAAAAGTTATGCCAATCAGAACACAAAGTGATCTGCCTGCAAAGGAGATCCTCGAACAGGAAAATATTTTCGTGATGGATGAGTCCCGTGCGATGCATCAGGATATTCGTCCGATCAATATCGTGATTCTGAACCTGATGCCACTGAAAGAAGAGACGGAATTGCAGATTTTTCGGTCATTGTCAAACACCCCGTTGCAGGTAGACGTATCGCTGCTTGCACCGGCATCCCATGCATCCACCCATACTTCAAAGAGCCACCTGAACAAGTTTTATCAGACGTTTCAGGAAATTAAGAACCAGTATTTTGACGGGCTGATCATTACCGGTGCACCGGTGGAACAGATGAAATATGAAGAAGTCGATTACTGGGATGAAGTGTGTGAGATTATGGAGTGGTCCAAAAAGCATGTGACATCCACCCTGCATTTGTGCTGGGGGGCGCAGGCTGCACTTTATTATCATTACGGAATCCAAAAATATGATCTAAAGCAGAAAATGTTCGGGGTATTCCGGCACCATGTAATGAATCGCAAGATTCCGATGGTACGCGGATTTGATGATTATTTTTATGCTCCACATTCCCGGCATACCGAGATCCGGGAGGAAGATATTTTAAAGCATGAAGAACTGACCATTCTGGCAAAATCAAAAGAGGCGGGGGTTTTTCTGGTAATCAATCAGGATGGCAGCCAGATTTTTGTGATGGGACACCCGGAATATGACCGGATGACATTAGACAGTGAATATAAGCGTGACAGGGAGAAGGGACTTGCGATCACGCTTCCGTGTAATTATTATCCGGATGATGATCCAACGCAGCGGCCGATGCTGCAGTGGCGGTCACATGGAAATATCCTTTATGCAAACTGGCTGAATTATTACGTTTACCAGCAGACACCGTATGAGTTCATCAATACCGATGAAATCATTGGGAAATAGCGGTATTTAAAGGGTATGACAATAATTTTAAAAAATGAGAAACCAAGATAAGTTGATATATTTTCGTATAAATTGATATAGTTTTATATATCAATGGAGACAAAATGGAGATTCCTGAAAAATCAAATGGAGACAAAATAATATAACAGTTTTGCCGCAAAGAACTTTTGCAAAATCGTAAAAAAATAGGGACAGGTAGAAATTCATATACTTGTCCCTAAATTATTATTACATCATATTACAACATTTGTCCGTTCCATTTTCGTCTATTCTCTGTGTCATATTCAACTTGAATCCGTGAGAGCGTATCATTGTGGCTTAATTCTTCATAGGCATATTCCTGAGTTTCATATAAGCGTTTTAAAGGTAGCTGAGTACCACTACCGTCTATAAAACGTATAATCGCCAAACTTCCACTAATACGAACTATTTTACATTTCCGAACAGTTCTATTGTTTTCTATAATCCATGCAGTATCACCTTGTTTCATATTATCACCTCTGATATATTATGACATTATAACAGAATACATATTCGTATGTCTACAGATTTCTATAAATATACGAACATATATTCGATAATCTTCTTTAAACGGCAGTCTAAATAGTAAGAAAATACCATCATTTGGCATCGAAAACATATTTACTGGAAACCCGTTTTGTATAGTCAACAATGGTTCCGATGTAATAAGTGTACAAACCGATTGGGATATAGACAATGGCGGCTATAGGGTCAAAAACATAAAGTATCCTGCAGGAACGGCTACTAATCTTACGGTCTCATTATCGTTACCTGCTAATAGCATTGTTATTGTTGATGTAAATACACTTAATGGAGAGAATATTGATATACAAGGTTCATTCATTAGAAGTAACTTTACAAGTAGCCCAAAAAATTGGAATTTATCAATTAAATTCACTGGGCGTACAAACCAAACATTTACAGATATTAGATACATGCCGTTAGTTATCCACTTAGGTTAAAGAAAGGTTTCCCATAACATGTTGTGCCTAATGCTTCGTTTCCATCTAATGTATTAGCTCTTTTTATTGTTGTATTTAAACTGCCGTTTAAAACAACATTGTCGAACAAAAGTTCTTTGTATAATACAATTCAAGTCAATACATACTATCAATGCGCAAAAATTGTTTAATTTTGTGCGTATTCCTTTCTTGTTTGGCGTGTATTTGCACATTCATATACGCCACTTACATAACCTTATTAAATTCATTTCTAACATTTTTCTTATCACAAATACAATAAATCATTGTAGTATCCAACTTAGCATGACCAAGAATTTGTTGAACATACTGAATTGGCATACCTTTACGAGCTAATTCTGTTGCCATTGTACGTCTGCATCTGTGCGGATGAACATTTGTCACGTTTGCCACATCTCCAATTTTATGTAATCTTTGTCTAATGCTTTCCTTGGATAATCGTGTCCCATGATCATTTAAAAATAATGGTTCAAGATTGTCTTTTCTAGTCATAATATATTCTTTGATATAATACATAGAGCGTTCAGATATATAAACCGTCCTTTCTTTGTTGCCTTTTCCAACGACAGTACATTCGCCCGATTTAAAATCAATGTCCTCACGGTTAACATTCTGTACTTCAGAAACTCGACATCCAGTAGAAAACATAAATTCTAATAACGCACGATTTTTAATTGTATCGCAGTTATCTAAAAGCTTTTCTACATCTTCATCAGAGAATGGTTTCTTTGTGACATATCGAGACTTAATCTCATGGATTTTCAACATAGGATTCTTTGGAATAATTTCTTCAAGAGTCAACCATCTAAAGAACGCAGAAAGGTTTTTTCTCCTATTATTAGCAGTAGTATTTGAAACTCTTTGCTGATACAATGAGAGTGCCCATCTAATGTCGTTTGTAGTAATATCCTTTATATTTTTGTTTCCAAGATCATCTAACGTGTGCTTAATCGAATCCATATACTGATAAATTGTACTGGGTGAACGACCTTCAAGACGCAAAGAAGCTCTATATGTATTAAGAATTTTCTCATTCTCATTTTCAAGTACACACAATTCTGTATGTTTCTCATTTATATCATATTTTCTTAATAATCTACAAACACATCCATCTATCATCATTACAGTATTATCATCTGCAAATCTGTCAATCATTGATAATAATTCTAATCTAAATTTCTCTTCCATAACGTAAAAAAATACCTCCATCCTAAATCAAAATTTATATGTTCTACATATATATTCTCCATTTGGAAATAAATGGAATTGATTTTAGAACGGAGGTTCGGTTATTCAATATTCAGTTGTAGATAAGATTATTCAGATACAATACAATCTGAGAATCCATCAAGTTCCAAGATACTATTTACAGTATCCTGATAACGTCCATACAGTTTTGCGGCACTCTTTCTTACGAAATATGCTCTGTACTTTGCCTGTCCCTTTTCAAGACTAGTTCCTCTTGCTTCTTCAATTCTTGTTGCCATAAATGTTTCCATATTAAAATCCTCCTTTGAAATATATTTATTCAGCACCTTCAGTATCTTCCATACCTGGAATAATATCTGTGATGATTGAATCAATAGCAGTAGCGTTTGCAATGTGACCTTTTTCCAATGAATCCAGACGTTTTTCGATTTCATTTTTGGTTCGCAGCCTGATAGTAACCGTGTAGGTTCCATCTTCCTTGCCGGCCTCGTCCGTATTCGGTGCGCATGTAAACCCATCACACTTCAGATCGGTGTATTTTCCAGATACCTCATCATTGTGTTTAAAGGTCACTTCCGCAATGTTGTTCTCTGCAAAAGTGTCCGTGATCGTTTTAATCCCGTCAAAATTTTTGGACTGGATCTGGATGTTTCCAAGGCTTGCACCATCGGCAATTTCAAAGCTGGTCTGATCTTTTAAAATAATTTTATCCATATTATTTTTTCCTTTCTATGATAAAAAATGGTTAATAAGTTGCGTTCGAATATTTGTTCGATATATTTTCTTAAACGGCAGTTTAAAAGGCGAAACGGCAACACATATTAATCTTGCAGACTTAAATACCGGCTGGAAAGGAGCGCTAAATTTTACAGTTAGAAATGACGTATGCTATGTAAGCGCGTGGGACGTGGCTCATCCTGATAGTACAGGTGCTGGAATTCTAATGTACGATAAAATGCCAAAAGCAGCCATGAGTAGCGGTGCTTTTGGAGAAGTTGCAGGGGTTTCTAACAGAGTAGATGCATTTTTCTATATAAATTATAACGAAACCTATCTTGGCGCACATATGAATACCACATTACCGGTCTATGTTTCATTTAGCTATCCGATATTGATTTAAGAATTTAAGAAACCAATACCCCAAACTCGGATTTCATCACCAGCATGAACGGCTATATTATCTGTTCGGATATAAATGTATTGTTTATTATCTGAAAAAACAAATGGACAATAACCGCTTAACAATATTGCACCACTAAGATTATTCCATTCAATTTTAGCGTGTAATGACTTTGGTAATTCTGCTAATATTTGTCCGCTGTAAAGATCGGCTGTTGGATATATTGAGAAAGAAATCATAACCAATTTTCCAAATATGTAAATTGCATTATATAAATTTCCAGCTCTCATTTCTAGGTTTTCTCCAGCTTTGATGCTGCCATAAATTTTTGTAACATTATTTAAACTGCCGTTTAAATCACTTATCTGCTTTGCGAGCGATCCATCAATATTCGGGTTCGCCTGCCTTGCGTCCAGTGCAAATCCCGCCACAGTCGTTGTCTGGTTATTTACAATACTTTCCGGTTGCAGTGCGCTTCCGATCTCCTTTTTCAGCGTAGGGTTACTAAGAGTTGTAGGCTGGTATTCGTGTCTTATAGTGCCACGTTCTAACTGGAATTTTATAATACAGTTAGTTAAAGTAGTACCAGCTACAATATATAAACCAAGTTCATCACGATCAAAGTCATCGGTTTGCGAATACTTAAAAATAACACTTAATGTTGAATTATTAACAGTACGGCAAGCAGCAATGTCCGTATTTATATTTTGTTTGTTTTTATTGGCTAAATATAAAGACGCTTGTTCTTTGACTGTAGTTAACGTCAACACGTAATTTTTTCCAATTTCTAATCCTAACTTGCCTATAAAAACAGTATAGTGCGCGGTAGCCGTAGCTGTACCGTTAGCAGTTACAGACCCATCTTCGTTTACTGTCCAAGTGATACCGTTATTCGTATAACTATCCGGTCTATAATATGGATAAGGTATTAAATTCTGCCCTTGCTGATCTGATAATCTTTCATTTAAAGAAGTATTGCTAATCGTAGTAGGTTGATATTCATGCGACATCGTACCTACTTCAAGCATTGGCTTAAATGTAATATTATTAGCAGTTGCGCCGTTTCGAATAATCAACCTTATTCCATACTGGAGAGTATTCTCATCATTTGCTGTATATATTTCAGTTCCTTTCATTGAAGAAACTCCGTACTTCCAATTGGTAGGATTGTTTTTATCATAACGAACAAGCTGCATATAGCCAACGTTTGTATGCTGTTCATCAGTGAGCCCATCGCTAATAATATAGGTATTTCCTAACTGAAGCGATTTCATGGTAGATAAATTATATGGATATATCAATGAATACGGTGCCTCTTTACTAGCCGTGCCATTAGCAGTTACAGACCCGTCATCGTTTACTGTCCAAGTGATACCGTTAGTATTCCCTTCGGTTCCGTCATATGGATAAGGTATTAGATTCTGTCCTTGCAAAGTCGAAGTTTTGTCAATTTCTTTTTTCAGATTTACATTGCTCTCTATTGATGGTTCATAAGCATGAGCAATAGTACCTAACTCTAATTGAGGTTTGCATATACAATCATAAGTTTCGCTATTAGCGGCAGTTTCAATACATAAAGCAACCCAAGTATCAACATCAAATTTTAATGTTTTTGTCGCTGTACCATAAACTATATTATCAGCTAATTTTGAACCACTTTCATCATAAACGTAATAGCGAATCCCTGCATTGTCAGAGCTACAATTAGCAGAAATAGTAAAATAAGTATTGGCATCAATTTTAATGTTGCCCTCTTTTTTATCTGTACCCCACCATATACCAACACCCATATAAGGTCTTGATGTACTGCCATCTTGCGTTCCAGAAATACCGATAGAACCATCTTTATTATCTGTAAATGTTACTCCATATACAGTTTTAGTGGTTTGAGAATACGGATATGGTATAATATTTCTTCCCTGCGAAGTTCCAACACCACCAAGCTTAGTCTTTTCTTCGCTTGTATAATCATTAGAAGATAATCCCTTACCTTCTTCCTTTACAACAAGATTAGAGATATCTTGATGTTCAGTAAGATATCCTGCATCATTTGTAAACTCAGATACATTTGTTGGAACTATTGGAATTTCCGTCTTATCCGCTTTACCAATCTGTAATGCTGTAATAGCACTCTTATTATCCTTAATGGCACTATTCATGGCAGACGCACTTGTTTCATGTGTAGAAATCCAATCAGACATTTCCTTTAATGTATCAAAATCTTCAGGTGCACCAGCTACAACCTTTGCAATTCCATCCGAAACTGCTTTTTTTACCGAACCATTTCCCGTTCCATTAAGCGTTGAAATCGCCGTTTCATTAGCTTCAATTCTTTTCGTATTGCTCGTAATATTCGATGTATTCTGTTTTATTGCAGATTCATCTGTTCCAATCTTAGATTTAATGCTTTTTAATTCGCCAGCAATCACTTTATTCTGTAAAGGATTTGTTGATTCTTCTGATAAAGCATCATCTACAGGAATTCCTTTTACAACACCGCTTTCGTCAATAGTAATGGTAGTACCGTCAACTTTTGATGCAACGTGACCGTTTGAATCAATTAACGAAATTGGTAACTTTGAATCTCCTTTAGAGATATACAGTCTATCCTCATCAGAGGAAAATTCAAATTTGTAACCGTCAAGAGCGGCGTTAATTTTGCCAATAGCCTCATCAATCAGTCGAATATTGCTTTTACCACCTTGACCTGTAAGTTGATCAAATACAGTCAACCATAATTCGCTGTAATCTGTTTCAGCCCACAACTTAACGCCAGTGTTACTTAATATCTCTGACATATATTTCCTCCTTTTAAATTATTTTCTTTCTGCCTGTTTCTGAGATTGTTTGATTATAATAACTATTTAATGATCCACTCATCATTTTTAATCGTATCAAATAACCAGCAGACATATTGACCTTCCCATTTGTAAAATTGATTTTATTATCTTCATTTGATTTATTAAAAACGCCTATCTGCATATGAACTTCGTTGTTCTTAACCTGAATATTATTATTATTATCAATTTTCAGTTTTTCGCTTAATAAAAGGGAAGAATTGTTGCCCTGTACAACAATATCAGAATTGTTTTTGGATTTAATTATTTTAGAAACTATGAAAGAGGATGTATTTTTATTCTCTATCTTTATTGTGTTTTCTTCTTTACTTTTGACATTTTCACGAATTAAAAATGTTGAATCATCATCAAACTTAATCTCATTTCTTGATTTTGCATGGAACAAAAACAAGACTCTTGTTAGAAATTTTGAATTACTAAAAGCCACGTTGTTTATGCGTGGCTTTAATATTGCTTTTAATGCTGTTTTAATAGAGTTTTTAATTTTAATAAAACTCGTATTAACAAGCTGAGTATATCGTGAAGCACCATGAATATACTCACGAAATGTTTGTCTATCCGAAATCTTGGATGATAAAATGTGATAGTTTATTCGCATACTTCACCTCGTTTTCTTTTATGCGTTCAGTACAGTAGTCGTTAGTCCTTCTGCTGGGATTTCAAGAACTGCACCAGCAGGAATTTCCTGTGCTCTCATAAGCTCTCCATAGAACATCATATTTCCACCAGTGGCGGCATCAAAAATTACCCAATGAGTTACAGGTGACGCTGCAGTTGTCCATGACTCCTGTGCTTCATCAAAACGAAATACTACAGAATTTGTAGTCGAACCTTGAACAGATTCGTTCCAATTAGTTGCATCACATTTTGCAGCAAAACGCTTATAACTAGAAACCGTAGGCTCAGTACAATTAGTTCCGTCTTCACTTGGAGCAGTTTTACTTACACCAATATAAATTGTCTTTTCTCCATTGCGAAAAATATTATTAAGAATTTGATTTTTTTCGTATGTATTAATCATTACGAATCCTCCTTATTTACTTGATCATGGGTTTGATTGAAATTTTGCCGAGGTCGGCTACGAATTGATTTCCCAACTTATCTGTAATAACCAACTGATGTGTAAATTTACCAAATAAGTTCTGTGTATCAGAAGAGGGAATTGTTATTTGAATTATGTTATCTGTAATATTTATTGTACCTTTGACAGTTGATTCGGTTGCTAAGACTTCTGTTTCTCCATATTTAGCCAAACGCCATTCACATGAAGATGCAGCAATATGATATTCTTCATCAAGAATATCATATAAATCTACACTAAATGTCTGCCGACATCCACCAATCATACCAAAGTCTGAATTGTTAAATACTTCACATGACATTTACTTTACCTCATTATTTTGTGACTCCTTTGTTACATTTTCTGTTTTATCCTCTACAATTGGGTTGTTAAGAATTACACTAATCTGTGCGATTCCCTGTGCTTGCTGAATCCCTATAAAACTCATAGAGTTCAGTATATTAAAAAGAAGCTGAATCTTATCTTTTGGATAAGAAACAACTTCCAGTGTTTGTGTATTATTCTGTTTTTGTTCCATATTAAGCCCTTTCTTTACTTCTTTTTAAATGTACTGTTACACCATGATTTTGTTGCATAATTATTTCTTACCCATGATTTTATATCATCTAATCTGTCCTCAAGATGAGAATTTGTTGTGTATCCAGATAAACCTGTTTTTAATGCAAATTTATCATTACACCATTCTTCTCTAGCAAGGTAAGAACTATAATTATCAATATAAGGCGTATTTTTAAAATGTACATTATTTGTGGTATCGAATGTAAGATATCCACTAGGACATGTAATTTTTGGGTTGGATAACATAATAAAATTTAATTGCTTCAACGATAGCTCCTGTGTTGTTATAGAATCTCTTTTTATTAATGAACACAAATCATTAGAATCCCAACCAATATTTAATGCATTTATAATCATAGTATTATTTTGACCTAATAAATCGAACGATAACCCACCAGGAGATAATACTGCGTTCATATAACCAATAGAAGTATTTATATAACCACTATACAAAGATGTTTCTCCAATATTCCAACCTCCTATTGTCCCAGAAGATGCATTTACTTTACCACTAAAACTTCCATCTGCTCCATCCAATGTCCCTTTAAATGTACAGTTTCCACCAAACGTTCCATTGTTTGCAAAAACATTTCCATTCTTATCAACCATAAATGTCCCATTACCAAGATTAATAGAACCACCTTTTAACTGACCGCTGAAAATGCCAGAAGAACCAGTCAAATCGCCTGTAAAATGCACATTACCATCTGAGTCAACGTAAAACTGTTTGTTATTTCCTTTGTAAATAGAAAATAATTCTCCACTTTGATTCGGTTGAATTCGTACAGAGTTATTACCACCTTTAGCAATAAAACCATCATCATCAAATTTATAAGTACCTGAATTATTTTGTAGCGTAAGATATTCTCCCAAAAATAATTTTCCTAAAATCGCTTCGGCATTTACGGCATAAACAGTATTACCATTTTTATCAATGGGTATCTTACCGATAGCCATTTTTGCACTCTTGAAACCATCATCGGAAAATACAATTTGGTTGTTAATAATCTTAATCTGTTCGGGATCGAAGTCATTCTTCTGTTCATTCCATTGCCTGAACCACATTCCAGTTTCGTCCCATGATTGATGTTGATTTTTTACAGGAATATTTGCAACATCTAATCCATATTTCCGCATTTCCTCAACAAAGTTACTCTGATTTACAGACTTATCGTATTGGTCTTTGTTAAACTGAAAGCTCATAGCAGCCGAATTAGCTTGCGCTTGAATGCTAGATGCATCTTCATAAATATCATGTACACGAATAGCATCAGAGAAAGTTACATCAATCTTACTTGTGTCATTATAATCAACAGTAAAACTAATCAATCTCAGTTTAATAACGGTGTCGTAATCAGTAGCCATTCTTATAAAATTGCCAAGTTGGAAATATTTCAAGAATCCTTTGAATTGTGGAATAGTAAGAACATTAGAAAGAGTAGAAGAGTATTGATATTGTGGTCTACATTTTTTAGATAAATCTTTCCATGCAACATCAAATAACTGTCGCTCAATATCAAATCTTTCTGTGTCTGTTGTATTATCTGTGGTGATATAGTTATCATTACTATATGTTTCCTCTACAACATAAGAATCAAGTGTTTTCCATTCATCCTTAGTAACCCATTTATCCATATCCAACTGAGATTGAACAGCATTTCTTTCTGCGATAATAAAATTATAAACTTCTGTAGCAGAATCAACCTCAGACTTTCTTTTATTGTATTCGGCAGTAACATTGTTCAAATCCTCAAGATTTTGCTGATACAAATTATAGTTAAAAGAATCTGGTTTATTCATGCCTTGTGCACAATAAACTTCATCTATATTCTTGAACGATTTAACCTTAGAATCCAAAAACTCTAATCCATATTTCGTCCAATCCTTAGAATCCAAACTATCAGGTAATCGCGTTTCGAGATCCTGGATTACGCCAATCTGATCACCAAGACGTTTCATAATTTCTTCGTACTGTGGTTTTAAAGACTGATATTTCTCATTATATGCTTTCACCTTATTCTGAATAGATTCTTCCATTTCTGGTAGATAATACTCAAAATTGTAAATTTTATTTGTGCTATTTGGGTTGACTTCATTGATATAAATTCCATCACCACCATTTACACGATAGCATGTAATAATGCTATTTTCATCAATGCTTTCTGTCATAGACTGCGCAAGATTATCAATTGAGATATAGATATTTGTATCTTCTCCATAATCGTCTAAATCATAAGCATTTATAGTCATATTGAATGTATCGAAAACAAACAAGCAATTAAATGCTTCTGATACATCACCAGTTAAAAATGAATATACATCTATATCGTCCTCGTCAAAACTTCTCTGTTTATTAGCAAGAGAAGCATCTACATGACCAACCGACCAACTTGGAGCAACATTTAATACTCGATTCAACAGACTTCCCTTTGGATTAATAGGATCATAGAAGATAGTTTTCACATAATCATCGTACAGGATTTCGCCTGAGTTACATTCAAAATCAATGAGTCGCTTATTGCATAAAGTACATTCCAATGAGTTTGCAGTAATACTTTTTGAGATTCCTGTATCTTCGATATTAGTCTCCACATGAATTTTGTACCAACCAATGCCTTGAATCATAATTAGACGGTCTTCTTGAAAATCGTCATAATGTTCATACTTCTTACCATTGATATCTCTATAGATTTTAAAAGAAGCAGTCTGATAAGCGTTTAGATTAAAAGTGAGAGATAAATCATCATAAATACTTACTGCACCAAGAAAGGTTTTATCCTTTTTGGTAATGTAAATAATTGGTTTTTCAAGATTATTCAAAAAATCAACTGGTAAATTAAATGATTGAACTGCCATCAGATCACCACCTTTCGTATAGGTCTATATTTCATCGTAAGAGTGCAATTACCCTCAATTTTAAATATATTTGTCCTTTTATTTAAGTCGTTTACAATACGTGGTAATTTGTAGTTTGTATCATTGTAGATTTTATGTGATATAGCTGTAGAAGTGATTTCTAAGATTGTTCCATCAATTTTTATAACTTCATTATTGATGCAATTATTCAGCTTGAAAATTTCACCCGATGTTTCATTGGTAATTTTAAGATTGCAAGCACTGGAAATGTCAATTTCTATATCGGGATAAATATAACCAATTTCATCACTCATATCTACAAACTTTAACATACCAATACCATTTTTAGTAGAAATTTTCTTTGTAATCATTTGTCCATAAGCATACGGAGAATCTGTAGTGCCTGTAATATTAAGCCCCATAATATCGCCACCGACTTGAATCGGTGAAATATTTAATTGCACATAAAAATGTACTGTATCATAATCAGACTTTGTGATTGTAAATTCTTTGTAATCATCTTTTCGTTGTAATAATCTAGCATAAGTAGAATATTCATATGAATCAATTGGCTCAAAATTCTGTTTCATAACTTGAAATTCAAACATAATCGCTTCTGAATAGTTTGCATTTCCACTTTTGTACCATCTATTTCTGATAGGAGCAGATATCAAGGTAAATTCAATATTTCCACCAGATGTTTCAGATGAGGTATTCCCATTGAATTCACACACCATAAGTCCAAGCTCATCGGAGGTTATGCTATCAAAAGTAAAACCACGAGTTTGAATTGTCATGGTAGCCTCCTTTCTTTTTACATCATTTTCTTCATTTCTTTTTCATATTTCTTTTTGAGTTTTTTCATTTCCTCTTGTTGTTAATCCAAACCTCAATTCCATAATTTGCTTTTCTCTATCTGATAATTTATCCAAAGCCATAAATAATAAATTTTTATCTATTTCTTCTTCTATTATTTTATATATTTCATCATTTTCAGTACCTAATACATCAGATAACAATAATTCATTTCCGTCTAAGTCTGTATTTAATGGTTCATCAAAAGATACTTCTGCCTTTTTCTTGTTATTTTTTCTAAGATACATTAGTATTTCATTTTCTATACATCTAGATGCATAAGTTGCTAACTTAATATTTTTATTAGACTTAAATGTATTTACAGCTTTTATAAGCCCAATCGTTCCAATAGATATTAAATCTTCCACATCTATACCTGTGTTTTCAAATTTTCTTGAAATATATACTACTAATCTTAAATTTCTTTCTATTAAAATTGTTTTAACACTATCATCTTTTTCCAATCTATCTATTAATAGTTTTTCCTCATCTGGCTTTAAAGGTGGAGGCAGTATATTTACCCCCCCCATATAATACATACCTTTTGATTTAATTAACCCTAACTTAGAACCTATGCTTACTACTAAAGAGTTTATTTTCCATTTCATTTTCATTAATGTTAATTTCAATTATAACCCTCCCCTTTTTTAGATCTAAGAAAGTATACTTGGATTTAATATGGCATTATAATCGTCATCTTTAAAATTAGATATACCAAGTACAATATTTCCTATCTTTTTATTATCTATTTGTAAATAGTCTGCTTTAAGTCCCAGTATCATACTCGTATTATTACTTGTAGCATGTTTATACGGAATAAGTCTCACCCTAGATGATATATCTTCACTTAAAGTGTTGATAATCTTTTCTGCTGTAAGTATGTCGATATACTCATAATTATAATTTTCAGGTATATACTTTTGCTTAAAGGGTCTTTTAACAAATTACCACTATCTAAAAGAGCTCTACATTTTAATTCATCTCCTAAAAAACTTATTGTTATTTCTTTGGTGAATTCTTTAATATGATTAATAAAGATTATATCTGAATATATTTTTTTTAGTATTTGACAACTTATATATACAGAAATTATTAAAAACGAAATTTTTAAATGATTTATTCCTGTCATATAAATTACAAAATATGTGCTTCCACAAATAAAAAAGTTTACTAAAAAAAAAGCTGTAAGTATCCTTATAAATTCTTTTTTATCTTCATAAACGAAAGATATTGATCCTATAATTACAATAAAAATTACTTTAGAGGGCAATGTATATAATAATTTGAAACTTGGAAATAAATAAATTATAGAGTATACAGTTCCAACTACTGCGCCAATTATTTTCCTTTTATAAGAATTAGCATTTTTTACAAGTATAGAGGTACAACTTATAATAATATAATTTATTAATAAGTTTTCAATAA
>OJNI01001254.1_pt1 | contig 15119 bp, 9 predicted proteins | sample 1597441 | NCBI WGS metagenome assembly OJNI01 (sample SAMEA2452131, study PRJEB22498) | human gut metagenome | reverse complement strand
GCTTATTCGTCCGCAAAAGCGGCTTATTTCGCGTCATCCTCCACAAAGGAGGTTACTTAATTCGTTATAAGGAGTTTTGAAGCTCCGCCGGCAGTCTAACCGTTTCTGCCGGCAAAGTTAATTATAAAGACTAAAAGCTATTTTGCAACCGGAAAAAGCCCATCGGTAAAGGTGCAGTACTCACAATACACGCGCTTATATATATCTTTGTATTGCATCAATCTGTTTTGGGGCGCAATTTTACTGAAGTTCCAGCTTAGTTTCCCGCAGACGCCGCCGCAATATCTCTTGTACTTGAGAATTATTTCGTTGCTTAATCGGTTTTTCCGGAGACGGCGACAGATTAAGATTGTTTCCGTTGCGCAGGTTATGAATAAAATCCCTTTTATTCATGTTCGGTTGTTGTGAAACATCCATCGTTGCCGTTTGTTGTTGTCCTGTTCTGGCTGAAACTTTCTCTAGCCGGAAAGACGATTGCGTTTGGGTCTGTTCTCTGCTTCTATCACCCATATATTCAGGTGGCACTTTGCGAGTCAGATGTTTCCATTGTTCTGCCGAATGCTCCGGATTTGCCAGATACTCTTTTTTGAAGTCCTGCCAGAATTTCGGATTCTGAGGTACATCACCAGCTACACCAATACCTTCGTTAATAAAAGTTTTGGCAAAAATTTCCATCTCCACAGGATCTTTATTTGGACTCTCAAATGCAACCGCCAGATTCTTCCTTTGTTCTTCCGGTTCGTTAGCCGCTTTTCGTTTGTAAGCCTGAGCTACCATTTTATGTTTTTCTTCCGGCGTTTTGGCTTCCATTTGAGAGCCGTCACTGCCGGTAATGATAATGCTGCCGCCGCGCCGCTGTGTGGAAAACGACAAGCTGCCATTGTCATAATCAGGTTTTTTATCTGGATTATCTTTCTTTTTGCGATAATCTGCTGGATCGAGTAAGTTGAGGTCTTTGCCGGCGTCTTTTAGTTTTTGTACATCAAGTTCAAATTTGTCTTTATCAAAGTTTTCCTCCCCAAGAATTGATGCAAATTGCGCCGCTTGTTGCTCTTTCGTGAATGTCGGTTCAGTTTTCGGATTCGATCTTTCATCGGCCATGGTTCCTCTCTCCTCAAATATGCATCCATGTATTCATAATTCAGATACGTTAAGGAATAAAACGTTTCATTCTGCGGATTTTTAGGATTTGTATAATGTTTTTGTGAGTGTGTCTGAATGTTTTGTCGAAATTTATTTGCAACCGGGATTTTACAAACAAAGTTCCGATATTGCAAGTCAGGCATAAAAAATAATATTGTCATTCTCGCGCTTTCTCTTCCCGTTGTCATTCCCGGACTTATTTTCCTTCTCCTCTGTCATTCCCGTGCTTGGCACGGGAATCTGTAAAGGAGATGCCCGGGTTAAACCCGAGCATGACGTTTTCCTCTATGTCATGTCCGGTTCAAGTCCGAACATGACAAAGAAAAATAAGGCCGGACATGACAAATAAACAAAGCCCCTCTTCCGAGGGGCTTTGTTTATTGCAAGGGCGGAATGTTAAGCTGAGCAATGCCGCCGGGACGGATTTTGACGTTTGAATAACGCATGTTTCCGGTTTCAATAACAAATCTCTGTCTCCCGGTAAGCTGCGACGCCAGATCATAAAAATCTCTGGCCGTAAGTTCCTGTCGCTGCGGATTCATTATATACAGCACGCAGCCCTGCGTTCTTTCGGCAACACCGCAGCGGGCGCGTCCTCTCGGAACTTCGGGATTGATTACGACGCCTTGCAGACCGTCGCGAACAACCGTTTCCTGCGCAAAGAAAAACTTGGCAATGGCAAAGCCGAGGATAAAAGCAAACAATGCGCCGAAAAACAAGGCTTTTTTGGTAAACATGTTGTCAACCATAAACTGTTCGGCCAGAGGCACTTTCGGCGGCGTGATGTCGCTTTCGTCAATAAACTGCGGTTGAAAATCGCTGGCGACTTCCTGCGTATTGTTCAATGCCGGCAGATTTTCGCCCCCATCCAGAATTGCGTCAAGGTCAAAATCGTCTGCTGGAGCCTGTGCCCGCTGTTGAGCCTGCGGCTGATAAACCGGTTCGGCTTTCGGCGGCATGGCGGCGGACACGCCTGTGGCGTTTGACGGGTTGACAATTCTTTTAATCGGGCGTTTGACTTTTTTCAATCGGGGCCGGTTCGGATCCGGCATGCTGCCGCCCGCAGGTCGATTGATGTTGTTAAAATCTTCTGCCATTCCTTAAATCCTCTAAATTAAGTTATCTAAAATCGGTTTGGTCGTTTTCAGCGTGCGGATAATCCGCGGAACCATAAAGACCACGGTTTCCGATTTGGGTGACTTTGCGCCAAACAGTTGGTTCGGAATGCCGATAATCAGGAAGTTTTCGCCCAGACGGCTGCGTACGTCAAAATGTGTAATCTGGCCGTTGGTCGCCTCCAGCGTAATGTCCGAGAAAATTCGGTTGCCTTTTTCCAAGGAAGCTTTTGCCAGAATGGACAAGTCGGCTTCAATCGAATCGCGGCGGCCGCATTTGCCGATGTCAAAGCGCGAAAACCACAGGTTTGGCACTACGAATTTTCCTTCCGCAACCGGCATAACCATTGCCTGTCTGCCTAAAAACTGGCGCAGCGTACTGATGTTCAGCTCATTGGTGGTTGTCAGAACCCGGCCGATAACGCCGGTTTTGGCCGTCGTAACCGTGCCGAAATAGAAGGCGTTAAGCAGCTCTTTCCATTCGACGTCTTTGCCCTTGTCATAGGGATAAATCCGGAAAACGCTCACGTCATAAGCCACCAGCGTCGGATTGCTTTCAAAATATTTAATCAGGTCCATGATTTTGTTTTTAAGTTCGAAATCAGCCTCAAACGTAACCGAATAGTCCGCCCAGTCGGTTGTCATATCCGTAATGCCGGAACCGCGCAGAACATCAAGCAGTCCGAGCATTATTGGCCGCGACTTCGGAACATACAGCGTAAAGTTACCCTTGCGGCTGATGCGCATGGTCTTTTCTGATGCCTCGTAGGAATAGTAGATTTCGCCGGCATCGGCAATCATATTGATGACCTCTGAAAATTCGCCGCGCAGGTTTTCGGCCGAAATGCTGGCATAAGGAGCGTCCTTGGCAACCAGTTTGATGCCGGCTTCCTTAGTCAGCTTGTAAAGAGCTTTTTCTGCCGGCATTTTTTCAAACGAAAAACCGGTAACTTCAAAACGCGGCAAAGGGTCGTTAACGCCGTTTTTCTCCAGCCTGAAAGCCGACATGTTATAGGGCAGGGTCAGTATCATTTGCTGCGTGTCCCAGTTGACGCTGCAACGCAGGGGTGTTTCCAAATCCAGCTCGTTGGCGCCTTTGGGCGTGCGAATCATATTCGGATCCTGCGGATAAACCATATCGGCGTTCAACCGTTGGTCAAGCGGCGGCAGCGGCTGCGGCTTTTCGGTTCTGCAGGCGGACAATGCTGCAAGAACGGCCAGAATACCGAAGAATTTGAATACGCTGTGGGACAGAAAACTTCTCATTTCCGACTACTTGACCTCGTCTTTTGCCGGTATGGCCTGCTGTGCGTCGGGGCTGACCGGTTTTTTTATTTTGATGATTTTTTTGACTTCGTGCGGTGCGGCGGCCTGAGGCTGCGGCCTGGCCTGCTGCATCTGCGGACTGGGTGCCGCCGGAACGGGCTGCGGAGCCGGTTGGGTACTCTGCTGCATTGTTTCTGTAGCGGCCATATTATTTTGTGCCATCAGTTTTTCCATCAGCTGGTCCATGTTCATCCCTGCGCCGACCGTCGGGTCGACCGTCTTGTCGATTTCGCCCAGAACCTCTTTCATCTTTTCAACTTCATGGGCGTCTTCCTTAATCATGTCCGGCGAAGAGTTGTTTTTCAGCTCCAGCTGATACTCGGCCAATGTTTTTTTGAAACTTTCCATGCCGCCGGCAATTTTTTTCTCCACATAAGGATAAAGTTCCTTGTGCTCCAGAATATAGTCGCCGGTTTCGCTGATTTCTTCCAGAACGTCAAGGATATAGCCGTAGTACTTATATTCTTCCATGGCAATGTTGCCCATACGGATACAACGCGCTGCAATCCTTGAAATTGTGCGGTCGTAATAATCCTTGAGCAGGATATAATTGTCCAGATACCAGAGGCTTTCCTTGCTGGCACCCGTCGGCGGTGTGTTCTGTTCCATATTTGGCTCCTCGTCTTCTACTCTAGTTTAGCCGCGTTTTTTTGTAAATTGTTTTCTATGAGCTTTACCCAACTATATCGTCTTTAGGAATATAGGGTTCTTTGTTCTCTTTTTCATCGCCGATTTCGGCGATTCCCAAATTAAGACCGTCAACCGGAAGCGGAGAGCCGTCGTCAGCATTTTTATAGACGTCATCATGAAAAATAAGGTCGCCGCTGTAAAGAGGATTGGCCGTTTCTTCGTCATTCTCCGACACATAGGGAACCGCGGCGGCTTCTGTTGCCGTTTCCTTACTTTCCGCCGGTATTTCGGTTTGGTCTTCGGGAACTTCCTCGTATTCCCATTCCCAGCCGCTGTCTTCGCTTTCGTCCGGTGCGACGGTTTCGACAGCCGGAACTTCTTTCACGGTATTTTCCTGTTCGTCTGTCAGAGCAAATCCTGCCGGCTGTTCTCCGGAATATTCGGTGATCAAATCGTCAAGGTTAAAGTCCTCATTTTGGTTTTCGGTCACGGCAATTGCCGGTTCTGCACTTTCCGCAGGCGCATTTTCCGTTTCCGCCGCTGTCGTTTCTTCAGCCGGAACTTCTTCCCATGTCCATTCCGCATCCTCAGCGGCCGGTTCTGCGCTTTCCGCAGGCGCATTTTCCGTTTCCGCAGTTGTCGTTTCTTCGGCCGGAACCTCTTCCCATGTCCATTCTGCATCCTCGGCAACCGGCTCTGCGCTTTCCGCAGGCGATTCTGCCGGCGTTTCTGTATTGGGGAACTCTGTCGGCGTCTCGGAAAGCGGCATATCTGCGTCAATGTCAGGCAAACCGATGTTTTCGTTTTCCTCGTCTTTTTTGAATAATGAAGAAGCCAGCGACGACAGCCCGTCTTTTATCCCGTCTTTAAGTTTAGCTGCGGCCTGTACGCCATCGTCGAACAAAGAGAAGTCCAACCCGTTGGTTTCAGTACCAGAGTCTTTGTTTTTATTTTTTTTCTTCTTCTTTTTTTTCTTTTTTTTCGGAAGTTCTTCTTCATCTTCCGCGGCATTGTTCTCGTCCGAAAAAAGCTCGTTTAACTCGTCGTTTTCTGTACCCGGATTGACTTCGGGAATCTGAAAGTCTTCCTGTTCCGCCGGACTGACCGGAATTGGCCGCGGAGCTTTGTCCTTTTCCGGTTGGATATATACCGGTTGTACCGCAACTTTCGGAGCATTTTTTGTTTGCTGTTCAAAGAACTTTTGATTCTCTTTCTGCATCCGCTCCATGGCTTCGACAATTGTTTGCGTCGAAAGCTGCTGACTTTCTTTCAGTGCCACTGAAATGATCGCCGAAAGCTCTTTGGTTTGGGTTTCGGACATTTCTCGAAACAGTTCGGACTGTGCTTTGACAATGCCTTTGACGATGTCCTCCATCGGCGGCATCGGTGTTGCATTAATCTGAATGTTGTTTGCATTGGTGTTGCTGCTGTTGCTGGCTGCCATGGTATTATGCTGCATAATCATCTGCGCCATACGATCCTGCGATTCCCTTATGGCGTCCAGAATTTCCCTGCTGCCGTCCGGTGAAGAGAACGAGGTTTCTTTGCCTGAGCCAAGCGATTTTACCGGCATGTTCTTTATGGCTGCCGCATTTTCCGCCAATGCCTGCGCCATTTTTTCCTGTGTCGCAATCAGAGCCGACGTCAGTTCGCTGTTGCTGCTCTTTTCAGCAAAGATTTTGGCCATTTTCTCCTGCGAGGCAATTACGGCGGCCGCCAGTTGTTTGTTTCCGGTCTGGCTTCGTTCTTCGCTGAATTTCAGTGCCTGAGAAAATGCTGCGGCAATCTCTTTGGCAAAAGATGCGTCGGCAACGATTTTTGCCGGTCCGGCATAAGTGGGTGCCGCAGGTTGCGGTGCAGCTGCTGCCGGTTGCGGCTGTGCCTGAGGAATGCTGTTTTGCAACTTGGCGTTTGCCTGAATTTGCGCTTCGGCGAGTGCAGTTGCCAAAATTTTGGCTCTGGATATTTCGTCATTAAGCTCGGGTGTGGCCGAGGCGGTTTGAAACTCACCCGAATGGTCGCGTGCAACGCCGGCGCTTTGCTCAAGTTCGTCGACATATTCCTGTAAAACCGAACCGCCCGGCAGAGAACCGAACATGCCCCTGATTTCCGGAGGCTGTTCCAAAATCATTTTGTTAAAAGCCTCTTTTCTTTCGGTGCTGAAAATATGCAACTGGCGGAAAATATTTAAAAAGCGCTGAGCTATGATGATGGGGTCTTCCCCGTCGCCATGATTTTTCTTATACAGCTTGCGGCTGTCCGCGCCTTTTGAATAAGTGTCAACCACCTGTTTTGTCCGACTCTTGCTAACTTTTATTTAAAATTCATCCATATTACCGATTTTAGGCTCTATGTCGTAAATTTCAGGTTAACAAAAGCGGCGGGAATAAAAAAAACTCCGCCGGTCAGGCGGAGTTTGAAACTAAAGCTCAATGGCGACAACTTTATGAATTTTGCTCAAATCGTCGTTGCCGATTTCTATTCTTTCGTCCGGGTTCCAGCGCAGACCGTAAAGCTGTCCGTTTTCGTCTTCGCGGATGCTCAGTATTTTAGCTTCTTTTTCATCGACGAAATACAGGGCGATATCGCCGACGCTGACAACGTCCTGCGGATCGACAAACAATATCGAACGGGTCGGTAACAGCGTTCCCAGACGCCTGGTGCAAAGATTGACGGCATAAGCATCTTTCTTGCTGAAAAGTTTAACCGGACGCTGAACTTTCTTGGTTTCTTCGTCAAAGTCGATAATCACGTTGCCGTCTTTGCCTGCCGTTCCGTAAACGGAAATCTTGATGTTGTCCTGACTGTTGTTGACGGCGTTGGTAAAGGCGGAAATGGCGCCGCGCGGGGTAGACAGCAATTTGTATTTGGCATCGTTGCGCTGAATAATTTCTTCAAGCATGCCTTTGTCTTCCAGACTCTTGATTTCTTCTTTCAGCTCCTCAGCAGTCATCTCCAGCGCTTTGGCAATGTTTTTAAATTCCTTGTCCGAAACTTCCCTCTGTCCCATTTCGATACGATGATAAACGGAAAGGGTCATATCGGCGCTCTCGGCAACTTCAATCAGGGTCAGGTTTTTTTCGTTTCTGATTTGGCGCAGACCGGCACCCAGCGTTTTCAGGCCGCTTTTCTCGTTAATCTTGTTTCTTCTTTCCTGTTCGCGGCGCCACGACTGGACGATTTCCTGCTGCGAATTTTGTTCGTTGACAAACAGTTCCTGCAGCGGGCAGTCCAGAAATTCGGCAACGCGTACCAGCTGTTCCTGATCGACGCGACGATAGCCTTTTTCGATTTTGGAGATGGCAGAAAGGCTGACTCCCAGATGATCCGCCAGTTCCTGCATGGAACGGCCGCGCAGTCTTCTAAACATTCTTATTTGGTTCGGGAAAATAATTTCTTCCATAGTATGTTTATCCTTTTGCTGTAAAGAACAAGATTTAATGTTAAGCAAATAATAAATACAAGCGGCTTATTAATCAAGAAAATAGTACAAAAAAAGACAATTTGTGTACAAATATGCACAAAAGAAACCCGGTTTTTCGGATTCCTTTTGTGTCGGATGTCAGCGTTTGTTTCCGGAAATTACTTGGAAAATTCTTTCATCGAATTAGGCTGTCCGTAAACGGCTATCTGCTCGGCCATCAGGTCGAGGTCGTCCTGCCCGAACATGATTTTGTCCTGCGGAATTGACGCGGACAGGCGGCCGTTGGAGTCCATCGGCTTGCTGTCATATTTTGTATAATAATCGGCAAACGCATATTTGTTTTTGACTGTCGCCGTGTCTATTTTCCCGTCCGTATAGGTATAAGTTGAGCGCTTGTTGATAATGCCGTCGGAACTGTATTTGACGGCAGAACCGCTTTTGCTGATTCTTTCAACCGATGTCATTATCCGGCCATTGCTGATATTCATGCTGAAATTGGTCGTCGTGCCGTCGGCGTTGGTCTGTTTAATTGTGAAAGAACCGTCGTCGCCCCTGACAATTTCGCGAGCCGCAAAGGAAGTGTCCATATCGGCCAGTTCCGAGTTGGGCATTCTTTCTTTCAGAGCCTGTTGCAAAATAGCCGTGTTGACCATGTCCTGTCCCAAAGTAGAGTTCTGTTGGAGGGTGTTGACGGCAACCATGTTCAGCGAACCGTCGCGATTGGTCATGTTGCGGCAGGCTGCGGAGTCGATTTTAATCGTTTGCTGCAGAAGCTTGCCGTCTTTGCCGTATTTGTTCTTAACCGTCATATATTTGTCGGTGGTTGTCGTCCGGTCATGGCTGAGACGGCCGAGCATTTTGATTCTGGAGCGCTGGTTGGTTACGGCAAGGTTGCCGGAAGCGTCGCGTGAAACCGTGCGGGTCGTTTTGCGGCCGTACCAGTTGCGCACGGTTGCCGTAACGCTGCCGTCTTCGTTGGTCTTGGCATCATCGCTGTTCATTGCCCGGTTGGCCATTCGGTTGACCTTTGCCGAATGCGCCATGTCGTGCAGGCCTTGTCCCATCTGTTTTCCGGCCCATTTGGTTCCGCCCCAGACCTTTTTGCCGGTACCGAGAGCCGCTTGTGTCGCCACATTGTTAACCATGCCGCCGAAAGGCGAACCGATTGGCTTAATGCTGAAACCGCCTTTGGAGAATGATTTGGCAAATTCTTTGGCCTGATCCAAAACGGCCCAGCCAAGCAGCATCCAGAAGACCATCTCAAGAGTGGTTACCGACCACCAGGCAACGCCTTTTAACGGATCAAGAATAATATTCCAACTGCTTCCCTGTGTGCCGGCATGTTTTAATTCCGGAGTCATTATTTTATTAATTGTCTGTTCCATGCCGGTTGTGATAATAAAAATGACAATTGACAGGAACAGGAATGTAAACATGGCTGTCATAAATGTTTCCCAGACTTTGGTAACGTATTTTTTCCGCGTAATCGGGAAAGCGTAGGCGGCAATGGCTACCGGAATCAGTGCCGATGCCACGCTCAGCTGTAAGATAGAATCAATCAACAGCCAGGGATAAATAACCATCAGCATAAAGGCAGAGAGCCACAGAATAATGCCGACCAGAAGATAACCGACATGCGGAAGAATCCATATGTGTATGCCTCCAATCGTATAGGACTGCTCAAAGATGGCAATACAAAATGAGGTTGAACCCAAAGTCATAATGTCAAGAAGTTTTCCCTGAATACTCTGAATGGTACAGAGAATGTTATTACCCATAGACGACGGGATACCGCCATCTTCCGTAACTTGCGTGAATCCGGTACATGTCTGCCCGTCTTGCCCTGACGTTACCAGCTGCGCCAGAGTCATGCCGGTATTGAAAACCGGAGTCACAATCAAATTGATAAATTCCTGAATGTCCGAACGCAGAATGACAACAACCACAAAGACGACAAATGCCTGATTAAAAATGGTCTTTATCAGTATGCGGGGTTCTTTGACATCAAAAGCCGAAACAAATTTCAAAATCGTCATAGCCAGCCACAAAGCCATTCCGATAACGACCAGATTAATCATTGCGTCGGATAAAGAAAGATAGGCTTTTTTTGCAAGATTACTGGCCGTATCAAACAAAACTCGGAACAAATCGCAGAAAATGCAGCTGCTGAAAGAATTGCGGTAAGAGTCAATATTACATTTTCCGGTTGATTGTCCAAGATTATAGGCATTCGATTCGACAACTGGTGTCGGAGCCAAAGAAACCGGTTCCCAAGTGTTTTTGGGCATATCCTGAACCCAGTTAAAAGTCAGATTAAAAGGGGTTTTGCACGCCTCGGAATTTGGATTTTGCTGGCATTCCAACGTGCACTGCATCGGATTAACTTTCGTATCACCACACAAAGCCTGAATTTCAGAACAAATCGGATTTATAACCGCGCCGCCGGTAACACCCCAACCAGTTCCTTCCCTCATTTCAAAATGCAAGTGAGCGCCGGTAGAAGCACCGGTATTTCCTACCTCGCCGATTGGCGTATCTTTTGTTACCTTGCTTCCGACGCTTCCAGATGAAAAATACATTTTTGATAAGTGAGCATATAATGTTGTATAATACTGCCCAGGTTTATCTTTTCTTTCATGTTTTATGACAATGTAATTACCATATCCACCTGGATTGACGCCAACATGGGCAATAGTACCGTCCGCGGCGGCACGAACCGTAGCTCCCATATCTGCAGCATAGTCTATACCGTTATGGTTTTGCGGCGTTCCCTTGACCGGATGCACGCCACGGTAATGAATATCATCAGATACTCTGTTTGCACCGTCTGTTGGTACCACGTTAATACAACCGCCTGCGGCCGCCTGATTTTTCAAACATTGTGCGGAAACACTCTGCGCTTTTTTCAAGTTTCGACCTGAACTGTCTCTTGATATTCTACATACGTCAGCGTCGGAAGCGACTGCAATATGAATTGAAGCAAAAAACGGAATCAATCCAACCGTTGCCCAAAAGGTGATTCTTTTCAAATATGTCAAAATACAGTTCATCATCTCGGTCACCTGTTACTTGCCGTTTTCCGGTTTGTTACCGTTGTCCGGTTTCTCGGGTTTGTTTTGTTCTTCAGGTTTAGGGCTTTCTCCTTCGGAAGAATTGTCTTTATTTTCCGGTTCGGGAGCCTTTTCATCGCCGAATTTCAGCTTATTGCCCATTTTTTCCATCTTTTCGCCGGCTTTTTCCATTTTCTCGCCGACCTTTTTCATAGCTTTGCCGCCTTTTTGCATGGCTTTGCCGGCCTTTTGGGTTACTTTGCCAGCCACTTCGGCACCTTTGCCCGCGCCATATGCCGCGGCGCCGGCAATCATCATCGGCACGCCGACAATGGCGCCCAAACCTGTTGCCGACAATCCCTTGCCTGCGGACATCAACCCTTTGCCGCCGGCTTGAGCCGCTTTTCCTCCCGCTTCCATGCCTTTGCCGGCAGCCTGAACGCCTTTTCCGGATTGTTCCATGGTTGCTCCGGCCGCTTTGGCGCCTTTTCCGGTGTTTTTAACGGCTGCTCCGCCGCCGCTTACCGGATTGCCGCCGCCTTTGTCGTCTTTTTCCTGATCGCCGTTGGCTTTGCCTTTGAAAAGGCTGCGGACAAATTTTCCGGCTTTGGCTGCTCCTTCCGTTACCTGTTTCTTTACGGCATCGGAGGCTTTGCCGCCGGCCCATTTTACCGGCCGCATAGCCTGCTGTTTGGCAAAGTCAGTCATTTGGGTCAATTGTTTGTGCATCGGATCGGCGCCGCCGAAAACGCCGTCTTTAAAGAATTTGTCAACATAATCTGTAATTGTAGATGATATAAGTTTCATTGAATAAAGAAATGCAAACAGAATAATCAGAAAATAAGGTCCGGTTAACTCAAATGTTTCGGAAACCCATTGAGCATTTCCGTTTTTGATATTGTCAAGCAATGTATCCACGTCACGCAAGGCGGTACTAATCATCGCCAGTGCATAGCTCGTTGTTAAACCGAGAAAGACGAAAGTTCCGGCTGCTTTAAGCATGATACCGATAACGGCAGTAACTTTACCTTTGGTAACATTGAAAGGCCACAATCCGATAACAACCGGCAAAGCCATTATTGAAAAACCCAGCTTGAACGAAATATCCAACAGATAATAGCCGATACCCAGCGTCAGCATAAAACCGACAAACCAAATTAAGGCGCCGCAGAACCATAACCACAAATTTACGATTCGAAAAGAAATAACTTTACCAATAATATCAAAGGTCCAAGCTCCGCCTTCCATGGAAAAACAGGTAATGGCATGCCCGATGACTAAATTTGTCGAGACGTTTTTATCTATCTTTTCGGCAAAAAGCATTACCTTATTTAAAACTTCTGCCGGTACAACTTCTGTTGATACGCCGTTTGTTGTGATTGTGGGCGCTTTAACCTGAGGTGTTTCAACCGTATATTCAAAATTTTCAGCCTCAGATTTGTAGCTTACGGCGCTTGTATAGGCTATACCCATATCCGCACCTGCCGTCAAAAGTGGATTGATTGTGTATTTAACCAGAACACCCAGACCGGAAGTAATCAGAATATATGCAACCATAACCTTAAACAAAAAGACGGTTAGGGTGTTCATCATGGCACCCGGTTCAATATTAGACAAGGATGAAACATTTTTCATCACAAAGAAAGCCATCCAGACCAAAGCGCCAAGCACCAGCAGTTTTACACCCGCTTCAGATGTAATGTCATAAGCTTTGCTGCAAGCATTCAGAAATGTTTCCAATAAAGTTTTTATAATTACGCAGGAGTAACATTTTGACTGGTATTGCTTGCGCATGCCGTCAATGTCACATTCTTTGGGTTCAGTTATTCTTTCAATAACATGTTTCTTTGCCAGGCCGTCTGATATGTAATCTTGTTTTCTGGACTCAGTTTCTTCTTTTGTAAATATTCCGTCTTTTTCGTCTCTTACAGCTCTGTTATATGCCCTATGATAAGCCGGATCACTGGTAAGTTTTGATGGATCAAAGGATTCCACGTTTCCTTCGCCGACGGCAATAGCTTGTCTCATAGACTGCTTATAAAGCTCATCAAAGGCTAAAGAGGTTTTCCTTCTGGCATTTTTATACTGGTCTTCGGTAATTTCTCCGTCGTCTTTCATGTCATCAAGTTTGTCAACAATACGTTCTTCCTGAACGGCTTCGGTACCATCAAATGAACCGAGTGTTGATGGATAACGCTGCAACAAATAAGCGATATCTTCAGATGTGACATTATCGTCTAATGTAATTTGAGTTAGATAATTTGTATCTTGTTTCACATACTTATAGGCGTTATCAACTGAAACGAACTCAACTGGTTCACCTTTTCTGTTTTTTGTATGCGTGACTTTTGCATCCTGATAGTAACTTGGTTCGGAAACGCCACTTCCATCAATATCACTGGTTTGTGCAGAATTGTTTTGATCTGCCGCAAAAGAGTAAGGCTGCATGATAGAAAAACAACAGAACTGAAGGACTAAAAAGCAGATAATTCTTCTTAGCAGATTTCGTTTTAATATGTCAGTCAGCCGTTTCATCTCTTTAATCCTTAATTTTTCAGGCTATTTCATACCGAGCACCTTTTTGCCCGCATTAATAACTCTCTTCGCGGCACCAAGAGTAATAAGGTTTAATGTCCACATTACAAAAGTTCCGACCCGTTTCTGGAATAAGGAGTCGGAGTTTCCGCCGACCAGACTGTCCGTAACCTGTTGTGCCAGATTTACGCTTGAAGATATCAAAAATCCGACCAGCATGATGCACATAAACGGAATGCTGAACTCGGAAAAAGACATCTCGTTTGCATTGTCATTGAAAATATCAGAATTGTCCGTAATAATTCGTTCCATTGCCAACAATGCCATAGACATCATTATGGCCATAAACATCATTAATGCGGCCGAGTTTATAATGGTCAGAAAACCGTTCTTTGCCCAGCTTGACGTCTGCTTAAAAGCGTAAGACATGACCAGAATCGGCAGTATGATTGCCATCATTGTAAAGCGGAAAATGCTGTCGACCAAATAAAAGATAAATCCGAGTTTAACAATGGTAAAACAAATCAGAATAAACAAACCGGTAATTAAAGACATAAATCCAGGGGCATCCATAACCTTAAAGGAAAGGAAAAATCCCAAAGTCAGACGTTCGTTTACGGTACAAATCATACAATTCATCATGGTTCTCGGGCCGTCAGGGAAAGACAGGCTTTCTATAGAAGCCTTGCCAATGGCCGGCGCAGAACACATTACCGGTTCGTTAAGCGTAAGCTTTTCTTGGAAAAAGTTTAGAACCGTACTGCCTGCCTTAAAGTTGCTGCCATCTCCCGCACTGTTCAGAATTGCCGCGCCAAGCTCCAAAAAGGCATAATAAATCGGGAAAACAACTGTATTCAGCAGCCACAAAATCTGCGTCGTTGAAGAGGCGATTAACCCGCAAATCAGGCAGACAAACAATTTTCGCACAATTTCATTCCATATCTCGGCCGGTGAATCCTCGGTAAACGAACCGACAAATTTTAACAGGCGAAAAATTGTCCAGAGCGCAAAAGCAATCATCATCAAAGGCAATGCGCCGTCGGTAATTTTGGCATACATGCCCATAGCGATTTTACCCATATTTTGATAAAGCAGGTCAATCATGCCGGTCTGCCAGCATTCCCGATGCGCATTGGAAGCATTTTTCATTGTTTCTTCGGAAACAGGATCTTCACCAACAGGAGCGGCCATGGCAGCTCGGCTCCTTCCTCCGATAGAATCATCTTGTTCGCAGGCCGTGAGCATAAATGCCGCAAAAAGAACAACCAGCATCACTCTTAAAATCTGTTTTATGTTCACGTCCTTAAACATCGTCTTAGTCCTAAAACTTATTTAAAGTTCCATCCGTTAATATTGGCGCTTTGTTCCGTACGGTAATTGTTGCCGTATTTCTGTTTCATAATGCTGTCAATTTCCTTATCCGATATGCTCTGTTCTCTTTCTTTCTGCATCTCGTCCATTTTTTTCAGGGTTTCCTGAACGATGGCATCATTTTCTTTTTCATTTTTTCTTTCTTCGGCAGCCTGAGCCGTAAATTCGTTAGCCTTTTGGTCGGAAGAACCTGCCTGCCGCATTACCGCGTCTTTTTCGGCACCGTCAGCCATACTCTGGGCTTTTTGCCGCAAAGCAGTTGCTTTGTCTTTTTCCTCTTTTGCCTGAGCTTCAAAGTTGCGGGCACGTTGAACCGCTGCGTCACGGTTAGCCGTCGCCTGTCCGCATCGCTCGGACACTTGTTTGTAAATTTCGGAGTTATTGGCAAGATCCAATCCCGCGGCCTGTTTGCGGTTGAACTGGTCAATCTGCCGCTCTCTTACTGCTTCCGGACTTGTCTGCGCAGTTCCTTCCGCTCCGGCCTGATTCGGTTTGGCCGTATTAGCAGCCGTTACCGGTTTAGCC
>OJNI01001235.1_pt1 | contig 15285 bp, 8 predicted proteins | sample 1597441 | NCBI WGS metagenome assembly OJNI01 (sample SAMEA2452131, study PRJEB22498) | human gut metagenome | reverse complement strand
TTCCGCAGGACCAGCAGATGATGCATGTCCGTATGGCGCGCAGCGGCGAGCTCACGAAGCATCTGCGTCAGCTTTTCCGAGGAGATTCCCTCACTCTCCGGCGTCACACGCGGAAAATATGTCTCCGGAGATGCAAAATCCCCGAACGCTTCCTTCTGCGGCGCAAAGTCCGTCTTTCCCATATGTCCTGTCGTCCCACTCATAAATCCCCAGATCATTTCCATTGCGGTTAACTGTTCTTTCGCTGCCATGTACGATGCCTCCTGTCTCATGCGGTTGGATTTCCCTGTTTTTCCAGTTTTCCTCATTATATCCAGATTCCTTGAAAATCGCAATGCTTCTTCTGATAAAAAAGAACCGACATAGAAATCTGTATTTCGATTTCTGCCGGTTCTTTTCCGTGTGTGATTTTTTTATTTTACTTTAGCTTACTCATTCCAGAGTTTCATACGCTCCTGATAATTCTGTGTGATAACTTTTTCTACATCTTCCAGTCCTGCGTCATTCATTTCGGAAATCATCTTGTCGTACTCTTCCATTGCCGCATCGTGGCTGTCTGCATTCACAATCTTCGGATATTCCTGATCGTAGATATCCTGGATTTTCTGCCATTTCAAGCCATCCGGAGTGCTTCCTGCCGGGGTAAGGCCTGCAAACTCTGCGGTATCCCATCTGTCGTTCTCACCAAAGTGATTCATAGCCACCTGCCGGGTCTCTTTTACTTTATACTGTGTTACATCGTATGGAGTTCCGTCTGTACCATTTCCGTTCTTTACAAACCAGGTCCATTTGCGAACGCCGGTATCCAGTTTTGTTTTGTCAAAATCCGTCTGGAATCCTTCAATCAGATCATCGTTCGGAACGTGTTTTCCATCTTCCATATTCCAGTTGGTTCCCTCAATACCCCACATCAGAAGATACTGTCCTTCTTCGCTTGCAAGGTAGTTGATCATCTTCATGGCTGCTTCCGGATTTTTACAATTCTTGGTGATCGCGATTGCATCCCAGCCAAGTGTACTTCTTCCGGAGTAAGTAGTTTCATCTGCACTGATTCCGTTTCCAAGGATTTTATAGGAATAAAATTTTGCATCTCCTCCTACAGAAGAAGCAAGTGCTGTATTTGCTGCATCGGTATCCCAGTAGGAAGCAAAGGTACTGAATACGTTGCCTGCAGACAGTTTCTGCGTCCACTGATTTTTCTTGTTGACAACCCACTCTTTGTCCAGAAGGCCTTCGGTATACAGTTCATTGGCAAAGGACATCATCTCTTTGAAGTTTGGTGCTTTGGCAACATGTTCCAGATTGTCCCCATCCTGATAATATGTTTTCAGACCATACATTCCTTTTAATGTTCCATCGTAGTTTTTGGATTCTGCATCAAAGGTAATGGCAATACTCTCTTTTCCGTCAATGGTCGGATGAAGTTCTTTGAATTTCTTACAAATGTCAATATACTCTTCCTGTGTAAATGGCTCATCGCTGTCTGCGCGGTCTTTTCCAACGATTTCGCACAGATAATCATAGCGCATCAGAACACCGGCTACCGGATCCGGATCTTCTCCGTACCAGTTATTCAGATAGTAATTCTTTCCATCGGTATAACGACTCTTGTTTAAGGTTTCCCCGTACATCTCTTTTACATCCGGGCCGTACTCATCGATCAGATCATTCAACGGAAGCAGTGCGCCTGCCTCAATGTAACGGTTTACAATATCATTTCCACGATCCATCAGGACGATATCCGGGTAATTCTGACCGGTCAGCATCAGGTTCAATTTTTCCAGCGGATCTCCGGTTGGATTTTCTACCTGAATTTTGACACCTGTTTTTTCCTCAATTGCTTTTGCAACTGGATCATCAAAGGTATTGCTTCCGGAGTTTTTGTCAAAGATAGAAATCGTAACTCCGTCTGTTGATACCTCGCCCGATGCAGATGATGCACTGCCGGATGCAGTACTTGATGATGTACTGCCATTTGATCCGCATCCTGCAAGCATTCCCGCTGCCATCAGGACACTCATCGCCATTGCGATACTTTTTTTGAACTTCATTTTCTTTTCCTCCTTCTATCATCAGCTCTTTACAGATCCGAGCATGATTCCTTTAACAAAATATTTCTGAATAAACGGATAAACCATGATAATCGGAATGGTCGCAATCATCGTAGCAGCCATTCGAATGCTGTCCGGCGTAATGGTCTGTGACGCCTGATTTGCCGCCTGGTTCGCTGATGAAGTCTGATACTGATTCAGAATTTCAACCAAAATGGACTGCATTGTTTTTAAAGACTGTGCATTCGTAAACAAATATGCATCGAACCAAGAATTCCAATGTGTAATTGCAACAAACAGTGCAATGGTCATAATAATCGGCTTGGACAATGGAATTACCATTTTAAAGAAAACTGTCAGATCGTTTGCTCCGTCAATTTTTGCCGATTCAAAAATCTCTGCCGGCATTCCCTCTATATAATTCTTTACCAGAATCATATTATAAACACTTACCAGGTTCGGGAAAATAAATACAATGAAATTATTCAGCATTCCAAGGCTCTTTAATACCATATAATACGGAACCATTCCGCCGCCAAAATACATGGTGAAGATAAAGAACAGGTTCAGCTGTTTCCGGAACAGCAGCTCTTTTCTGGAAAGCACATAGGCAAGTGCTGTCGTGACAAGGACCGCCAGCGGTGTACCAATTGCAGTACGAAGTACAGTGATCAGAATGCCATGCAAAAATGTGGCACGTCCCAGAATATCTTTATAACTTGCCAGACTCAGTTTTCTCGGCAGAAAGTAGAGCCCGCCGCGCAGTGCATCGGTTGCATCGTTAATGGATACCACAAAAATGTTCCAGAACGGATACACACAGATCACAGTAACTAACACCAGAAAAACCACTTTGAAAATATCAAGAAACCAGTCACTGGCACAACGTTTTCTTTTGATTTTAATTGCTTTTTCTCTCATTTTCCTTCCTCCTAAAACAGTGCCGTATTATCATCACTGAATTTCTTCGAAAGTGCATTTGCACTGATGACCAGAATGAAGGAGACTGCGGATTTAAAGAATCCTACTGCAGTACCGTAAGAATACATTCCGTTTTTCAGACCATAGCGGTATGCATACGTATCAAGTACATCAGAATAATTTAAAATAGCATCATTAGACATCAACAGCTGCTGCTCATATCCTGTATTCAGAACACCTCCGATTGCCAGAATCAGAAGAATCATAATGGTCGGCTTTAATGCCGGAAGTGTGATATGCAGAATCTTCTGCATTCTCGTCGCACCATCCACATCCGCTGCTTCATACATATCCTGGCTGATGCCGGAGATTGCCGCCATATAGATAATCGCATTGTATCCAAGTACCTTCCACGCATTTGCGATCGCGATGATCCACCAGAAATATGGTCCTTTCTGGAAAAACAGAATCGACTCATCGGTTAATCCGAGGAATTTTAACAGATTGTTGATGACGCCGTCTGAAGAAAGGAATGTAAGGAAAATGTTTGCCGCAATAACCCAGGAAATAAAATAGGGAATATAAGATGCGGTCTGTACAAATTTCTTTGCCTTCTGGTTTCGAACTTCATTCAGGCAAAGCGCCAGAATGATTGGCAGCGGGAATGAGAATAACAGTGTCAGTAAGCTGGTTGCCAGTGTATTTCTCATGATTTTTGTGAAATCTGTGGAAAAGAAATACTTGAACCAGTCAAGACCGACAAACTGCGAATTCACCATATCCGCAAAATAGCCGCTGCCCTGCGGCGTGTAGTTGATGAAGGACATATACAGTCCTGTCATTGGTGCATAGCAGATCAGAATGACCCATACCAACGATGGAAGCAGCAGTAAAAACAGATATTTCTGTTTCCAGAACCGTTCCGCGAGGCTTTTTTTGTGCTTTGCATGCACGTTTTCTTTTTTCATGCCTTCTCCTTCTTTCTTCTTTTTGTTCATCTTGTACACTCTTGCTGTCTATGTTTCCATTCTAATGGATAGTCTGTCCTGCAACAATCTCACTTTTTTATGATTTCTATCTCGATTTAACGGAGTTTTATAATTCTCTTTTTTATTCTGTTGTTTTCTTACGATTTCTGTCAATATCTAACGAAACAGAAACCGGCTGACGGGCAAAATCACCTTTATCAGCCGGTTTCTGTTTCCTCTTCTATGCAAACAATACGAAGTTATTTCTGCTTTGTTTGATTTTTTATTCGTTTACTGGAATTCTGACAGAAACTGTCGTTCCATATCCTTCCTGGCTTTCTATTCGGACACCATAATTCTCTCCATAAGCCAGACGAACCCTGTTTGCAACATTTCTCAGTCCGTATCCTTCCTCTGAGCGCCGCAGAGAACTTCGCAGTTTAATCAGTTTTTCCGCCTCGATTCCACATCCATCATCTGTCACCTGGAATACCACATCCCTTTCTTCTTTTTGAATTCTGACCGCAATGTGGAGAACTTCTTCCTCTTTTCTCGCATGGTGAATGGCATTTTCAACCAGCGGCTGCAGAAGAAGTTTAATGGTTCGATATGTCAGTACTTCTCTTGCAATCTCATACTCCACCTGTACGCTGTCCCGAAAACGCATCTGCTGGATTTTCAGATAGCTCTGCAGCAGTTCCACTTCTTCCTGGATGGAAAGCACCTGTTTTCCCTTATTCAGGGAAATCCGGTAGAAGCTGGACAAATTTTTGACCGCCTGCATCGTCTGTTTTCCACCTTCCCGCATCGCCAGTGCTGAAATAACCGCAAGTGCATTGTAAAGAAAGTGCGGATTGATCTGTTCCTGCAGCAAATTCAGTTCGCTCGTCTGAATCCGGATTTTCTTTTCGTAATTTTCCCGAATTAGCTCCTGAATCTGATCACTGAGCTGATTAAACGCCAGCCCGATCTGTCCGATCTCATCTTCTCCCATATTTTCCAGACGATAATCAAATTCTCCCTGTCCCATCCGTTTTGCTGCATACACCACTTTCTGCACCCGCGCGGAAATCCATCTTGTGTAACAGATAATGCAGAGAAATACCATAGCCGCGCTGCAAAGAATCAGGAACATCATCCTTCTTGAAACAGCTTTTGCGTCTTTTAAAACCGTCTCCTTATCCGAAATCACAAGAATTTTTGTTCCGAAAACTCCGCTCTGGATATTTCCGATTTTTGAAATGCCGTCACGCTCAAACTCAATCTGCGCTTTCTGCTCCGGATCCTCTTCCGGCATTCTGGTCCGGATCGGAAGGCCTGCCATTTCCGGTTCGGAAGCAGCCAGAATATATCCTTTTTGATCCACCAGATAAATTTCATCGGTGGAATTTATTGTTTCGAGGAGGGGCTGTATCTGCTGATTTTCAATCTGTAACGACAGTACGCTCTTCATCCCGCCCTGTGGATAAAAATTCATCAGACGATTCATATGAAATGCTTTTCCGTCTCCAGATGTCCCACAGAATACCGTTTCCCCTATCGCATCAAATGTCAGCACACATTCCCTCCGATCTAGATCCTGCATGGAATAAAAATAATAATTATCCTGCGGAAGCGTTTCATTGTTGCTGTAAAAACAGATTTTGTAAATTCCTGCATTCATCAGACAGATTTCGCTGAGCTTCTTATCAATATAGTAAAACATATCTTCATAAGAATCGTTGCTGTAATCCTGAAACAAATATCCGCTCAGCATCTGATCCACATACAGCACCTCCAGAATTGTTTCGTAAGGCTCGACCATCGTAGAAAAATTTTTTTCAATTCGTTCTGCTTCCTGTTCTGCACTCTGATATGCTTCAGTAAGAAGCACATTCCTTGTTTTTCCATAACTGTACCAGGTAACACACAGCATTGGAATCAGTGCCAGTACCAGATAGCCGATCACCAGTTTAAACTGAAAACTCCGATTTTTATACCATTTTACGATATTCATTTGGTGTCACTCCAAATCTTTTCTGAAAAACAACGCCAAAGTAAGAAACATTTTCATATCCAACCGCCAGACTCACTTCCCGTACTTTATTTTTCTTATTCTTTAACAGTTCCGCCGCCCTCTGCAGACGCATTTCCGTATTGTATTCCAAAATCGTTTTTCCTGTTGCCTCTTTAAACAGGCTCCTCAGATAATTCGGAGACAAACCGACCTCCGTAGCCAGCTTCTCGATATCTGCGCTTTCCGAGCAGTGCTCCTGAAGATATGTTTTTACCTGATAAACGGCATAGTAATTTGGATTTTGATTCTATTCTTCAAAAAATGCCAACATCCGTTCCAGATACTGCTTCATCTTTTCCCGCATCTGGTAACTGTTGTTTGCTTCAAAAATTTCATTTTCTCTCAAAATTTTTTCTGCTTCCATCCAGTTTTCCAGCAGTTCATCGCTCAAAACAAGACGGTTCCATAGATACATATAGAGATTGTAAACTTCTCCCGCAAATGTTTTCGGCGCAAGCCCCTTTAGCTGTTGAAAATAATCTTTCATGGTCTGCAGCGTTTCCTGCTTTTTCCCGTTGCTGACCAGACGACAGATTTCTTCTCTCCGCTCCTTCTGTTCCCGGAAATGATATGCTTTTTCCTCTTCCGTTTCTTTTTCATCTGCACAGAAAAGTTCCGGTGGATCCATATGAAATGCCAGAACACAACAGTTCCGAAGTTTTTCCGCCTTTTCGTACAGGCAGTCAGCTGTCCATGCTCCACTGCACCATCCAACGGCTCTCGGTGCGTCTTCTTTCAAATCATTCCAGATCTGAAATGCCGTATCTTTCACCGACAGATACCCCGCCAGCAGCAGAATGCTGATCCGTTCCGTTTTGCTGATGTAACGGATGCCCTTGTATTTTTCCTGAATTTGGCTACAGATGTTTTCTTCCGTTTTTCCATAAACCGCTATGATTCCAAACCTGCACTCTTCCAGTTCTTCTCCAAATACACCACGGAAATTTTTCCGTAAAAGCTCTGTTTCCTGTTTTTCCCGCAAAGCCATTTCCAGCAACTGCTTCGCCGCCGTTTTCCGCGACCAGTCTGCTATCTCACTTTTCTCCAGTTCACTTCTCACTTTTTTCAGACATGCTTCTACTTCTTCAATCGTAAATGGCTTTAAAAGGTAATCCACGGCATTCACCTGAAAAGCGGAATGGATATAGGAAAAATCATCATATCCTGTCAGAAAAACAATTTTGCATGGATATCCCCGGCGTACGATCGTCTCTGCCAGTTCAATTCCACTCATTCCTGGCATCTGAATATCCGTAATCACAATATCTGCCATATTTTCTTCCAGGCACTCCAGTGCCCTTCTGCCATTGCGCGCGGTAAATACTCTGGAAATCCCGTTCTTTTTCCAGTCAATATAATCCCGCAATGTCTCCAGTTCAATTTCTTCATCTTCTACAAGAAGAACGCGATACATTTTCTCCCTCCTGTTTCCAGTTGCTCCTGCAGTTTTCTTCTCCTGCTGCTTTTCATTTCTGTCTTTTTACTGCAGAAGTTCAATCATATACGCCTCATACGGCTGTAACTTCCACACTTCTTTTGTGAGACTTTCTGTATCATTATGAATCAGAACCGTTCCTTTTGTCAAATCATATCGGGCTTTCATCTCTGCCGCGGTATCCCGGAAATTGCAGAGCACAATCAGCTTTTTCTCTCCCAGATTTCTCTCATAAGCAAAAATATCCGGATTTTCTTCCTCAATCAGACGGAAATCCCCATAAACAAGAGTGTCATTTTTCCTACGCAGCGCAATTAGTTTTTGATAGAAATAGAAGAGGGAATCCGGATTTTTTCTGCTGTTTTCCACATTGATCTCCTCGTAATTCTGATTTTCCGCCATCCACGGTGTTCCCGCTGTAAATCCGGCGTGTTTTTCCGCATTCCACTGCATTGGCGTCCGCGCATGGTCCCGGCTGTTCCGTGCAAGATAGGTACGAATTTTTTCTTCCTCCCAGCCTTCTTTTTTACGGTCTTCGGCAAAATTTACAGACTCGATATCCTGATAGTCCTCGATCCGAAGCCCTGACACATTTGTCATACCGATTTCTTCCCCCTGGTAAATATAAGGAGTTCCTTTCATCCCATGGAGAAGGACAGCCAACATTTTTGCTGATTTTTCCCGATACGGTTCCCTGTCATTTCCAAAGCGCGATACGACACGCGGAAAATCATGGTTTCCCCAGAACAGGCTGTTCCATCCTTTTTCTTCCAGTCCCGTCTGCCATTTTTCAAAGAGCTGCTTCAGTTGCGGCAGCGTATACGGTTTCGGATCCCAGTTTCCACTTCGGATGCCGTCGATTCCCATCAGTTCAAACTGAAAAATCATACTGAGCTCCTGGCTTTCCGGATCAGAATACTGCTGTGCCATTTCTACCGTAGCACCTCCGGTTTCCCCCACTGTCAGGATCTGTTCTGATTTTCCATACGTATTCTGATTCATTTCCATTAAGTATGTATGAATCTGCTCTGAATGAGTATCATTTCCTCCATGTCCATCTTTTACAATATTGTCAATTGCATCCAGCCGGAAACCACGGATCCCTTTATCCATCCAGAACTGGATCATCCGGTACAGCTCTTTCCGAAGCGACGGATTTTTCCAGTTCAGATCCGGCTGCATTACACTGAAACTGTGATAATAATATTCCTGAACCTCCGGCACCCATTCCCAGGTGCTTCCTCCAAAGAATGCTCCGCCGCCTTCTGGCGGCTGCTCCTTCGTTCCTTCCTTCCAGATGTAAAAATCATGGTATTTACTGTTTCGATCCTTTCTGGCTTCCAGGAACCATGGGTGCAGATGGGAACTATGATTTAAAACAAGATCCATCATGACCACAATTTCCCGCTTTTCACAGGCTGCGATCAGTTCTTCCAGCTCTTCCATTGTGCCCGCTTCTTCCATTACTTTATAATAGTCACTGACATCATATCCATTGTCGTAATTAGGAGAATCGTTAAAAGGCGAAAGCCAGATGGCTCCAACACCAAGCTCCTGCAGATAGTCCAGCTTCTGCAGAATCCCTCCAAAATCGCCGATGCCGTCTCCGTTGCTGTCACAGAAGCTTCTGGTGTAAATCTGATATACGGTTAAGCTATGCCACCACTCTCTTTTCATTTTCTGTCCTCTCTTTCTTTTTTCCTATAAGAGCAGTATAATGATATTATCTTATATTTTCTAACCTGATTTTCGTATTTAATGAAAGGATTTTGACTTTTATGAAAAAAGAACGTTCAAAAGAGCTCTTTTCTCCTGAATCTTGTTCCCCTGTTCTTTCTGGCGGAATCCGGGATTTTACCGTGCATGGAACCGAACCTGTTCCGCTCCATATCTATCATCAGGATTATGCGCATGGCGGGCTCTCTGTTCCTTTTCACTGGCATAAAGAATTAGAATGGATCTGGGTTGAAAAAGGTACTCTCACTCTGACACTGAAAACTGAAACCCGGACAATTTCCGAAGGTACTTTTCTTTTCATCAACAGTCACGAACTGCATCAGCTCTGCAGCATTGGAACTACCCCTTCGGTTCACCATGCCCTTGTATTTCTTCCAGAAATTCTCTCATGTGCCTATCTGGATTCCTGTGAAGCAGACTGGATTCGTCCGCTGCTCTCTCATCAACTGCTTCTTCCGGCTTTTCCATTGGAAGAGCTTTCTGCTGCTGAAGCCTCCTCTCAGACACAGAAAACATTTGTACTGACATTATCTGAACTTTTCCAGGAAATCCTGTATGCATACGATACCAAACCCATCGGCTGGTTTCTTCTGATCAAAAGTGACATGTATCGGATTCTTGCACTTCTAGCGCAATACCAGCTTTTTCTTCATCCGGAACCCCTCTGCACTCGTAAAAAAGAAAGATCTGATCAGTGTAAAAAACTCTTACGTTATATTCAGGATAACTATGATTCTAAAATCCGTCTTTCAGATCTTGCTGCTATACTCAATATGAATCCACAATATTTTTGTCGTTTCTTCAAAACGCACTTTCACACAACGCCTATTTCCTATATCAACCAGTACCGCGTAACCCAAGCCGCAGATCTTCTTACCGGCAGCTCGCTTTCTATCTTGGAAATTGCTCTGGATACCGGATTTGAAAGCCCCAGCTATTTTGCCAGCATTTTCCGCCGGACTTTTGGTATGTCACCGGAAGAATATCGAAAAGTCATGCCCTGACCCGGCAAATTTTTCTGTTCCCTTTTTATATCTACGCAAAGATAAATCACTTTCTTACACAGCGAAACTCAAATTTTTTCCTTCTGAATGCACGGCAACACAAATCTCAAAAATTTTTGATTTTTTTTCAAAAAACACTTGCCAAACTCGTTTTCTTATGATAATATACTACTTGTCGCTGAGCAAAAATCACGGCAGACAAAACAAAAACTTCGGCTCCGTGGTCAAGCGGTTAAGACATCGCCCTTTCACGGCGGTAACACGGGTTCGATTCCCGTCGGAGTCATATGGCGTCGTAGCCAAGTGGTAAGGCAATGGTCTGCAACACCAGTATCCACCGGTTCAAATCCGGTCGACGCCTCTATTTTCCCGGAAACAGATGGTTTCCGGGATTTTTCTTTTTCAAAATTATTTCAAAAAAGCTGCCGGTTCTGTTTGCTTCGGCAGCTTTTTTGAAAATATCATTTTTTTAATTTTCTTTTTCTTTCACATAGTCTTCATACACATACGCCGTTTTTCCCTCATACGAAATCTTGTACCATCCATTCTCTTTTCCGAGCATTTCCACTTCTTCCCCTGTCGTCAGAGCTCCGAGGACCTGGCTTGTGCTGATGTTGGGTTCCGTGCGTACATTGACCGGGGAGATACAGGTGACTGTTTTCTTTCCTTTCTGCTTTTTCACGCCATCCGAATTGTTTTCTGCTTCCAGCGCACTTTTCTGCTCCTGACAGGCTGTCTGAAGTGTTTCTGTCAGCAGCTCATTGTCCGGAAACTGCAGAGACTCCAGCATTTCCTGCACGGTTTGCTGCATATCGCTGCTGTTGTTTCCTTTTTTCCATATGATCTGATACCCCTCATTCTCCGTTTTCACCCCGCAGAAAAATGCGGTCGGAATCTGCAGGGAATTTTTAACCCAGAAACGATAAAAGAAACTCTCTTTACTTTTTCCTTCGTTAACTGTTTTCACCACAAAATCACTGATGCTGTTTTCCCCGGTTATTTCATTTGGATAGAGCAGTTTTTCAGCACTCTCTTCATTCTCCGGAAAATCCATCAGCACCACTTTTGCCATTCCTTCCCGGTACGATATTTCAAGGCTTTCACCATCTTCCGATACAAAACTACACTGGATTTTCTCATCTTTTGTTGCATTCCAGCCTTCTGGAAGGGTGACTGCAATGTTTTGATAGGTAGAAAGAAAATTTTTTTCACCATCTTCTGACTCATTCTGAACACTGGATGTCTTTTGAGCGACAACCGATGGATTCTCTTTTTCCGCCTGCTGATTTCCACATCCCGTTATCACGATAGCTGTCATCAGAAGAACTGCTAAACAGTTTTTTCTGTTTCTCATGTACGATTTCCTTTCCTGTCAAAAAATTTCTTGCGTTTATTATATCATAACCATTTTTCCACTGTAAAGAGTGCGTTCCTTCCCTTCTACTTTGATTTTTTAGTATAAAAAATCTCCAACCAGATTGAGGTTCCCCCGCAAACCCGGTTGAAGATTTTTCTTATCTTTTATTATTCTACTTCTGTAAACTCCACGCGGATACTCTCATACTCTTTCAGCACCTGATGCAGGGTCAGACCCGCACGGTTCCAGGTACGGCCCGAGCGGATTTCACCGTCCAGACTGCAACGATACAGCTTGTTCTCTGCCAGTCCGCACACTTTCGTGTGAACCGGAAGCATATTTCCTTCTGCGTCGGTTTTTACGATCGTGAGCAGTGCACGGCTCTGATCCTTTGCCACAAACTCCCATGCCATGAAATCCTGTTTTTTCAGTCCGGTCAAGCGGTAATACAGTCCCTCATGTGTGAGGTCATAATATGTATGCATCGCAGCAACCTGCTCTTTTACCATCTCTTTCTCTTCATCCGAAATCTTATTCAGATCCATCTCATATCCAAAGCTTCCTGCCAGTGCCACATCGCCTCTTGTCCGAAACGGTGTCACACGGCCGGTCTGATGGTTCGGGCATACAGAAACGTGGGAACCAACGGTGCTGATCGGATAGAAGAACGAGCTTCCGTACTGGATGGAAAGACGGTTGATCGCATCGGTATTATCGCTGCACCAGATCTGTGGGGAATAATACATCATACCGGCATCATATCGTCCGCCTCCTCCGCTGCAGCCCTCGAGCAGCAGATTCGGGCATGCGGCAAGGAATCTTTCCATCAAATCGTAAACACCGAGCACATAGCGGTGATACAGCTCTCCGTTCCGGCTCTGTGCTGCCACATGGCTGTAAACATCGCAGACGCTGCGGTTCATATCCCATTTGACATAATCAATCTTTGCATCATGAACGATGGTTGTCAGACGCTCCAGCAGATACTCACGCACATCCTCACGCGTCATATCAAGTACAAGCTGATTTCTGCTGTGGTTCGGCACACGGCCAGGAATTGCAAATGCCCAATCCGGATGTGCACGGTAAAGATCACTGTCCTCGGAAATCATCTCCGGCTCAAACCAGAGACCGAATTTCATGCCCATCTTGTGAATTTTTTCTGCAAGCTGCGCCATGGAGCCGTTCATCTTTTTCTCGTTGACAAACCAGTCACCGAGACCACTGTTATCATCCTCTCGTTTTCCAAACCAGCCATCGTCAAGCACCAGCATCTCAATGCCAATCTTTTGCGCCTGCTCTGCAATTTTCAGAATTTTTTCTTCGTTGAAATCAAAATAGGTTGCTTCCCAGTTGTTGATCAGAATCGGTCGTTTGGCATGCTTGTATGCGCCGCGGCAGATATGCTCGCGGATGATCTCATGATACTGCTGTGACAGTTTGGTAAGGCCGGTTCCGGAATAGCTTAAGATTGCCTGCGGGGTATCGAACGCCTCTCCTTTTTCCAGATGGAAGCAGAAATTGGTCGGATGAATACCCATCTGAAAACGGGTCTGATTTTTCTGATCCTTCTGTGCTGCCGCAACAAAGTTTCCGCTGTAAACGAGGCATGCGCCGATGCAGGAACCGTGTGTCTCACCCGCACCCTCCTCGCAGAGGATCACAGCCGGATTGTAATGATGGCTCGATGTACGGGTGCTTCCGATCTCGACTTTTGCATGCTGCACCGGAATCCGCTCCGCCGTACGCTCCATCGCATGACGACCCGAGAAATAGATCATCTCATAATTTTCATACATCAGATCCATGCTAAATGACAGCATTTTTTCCAGCTCAATCGCCGTTTCTCCGTGATTTTCGAGTCTTGCCGCTCTCGTAATTACATTTTCATTTTCAAATACACCGTAAAACAGCTTCAGCACAATATCGGAAGCCTTCTCCGTCATTGTAATAACAAGAGTCTCACCTTTTTCTTCCTCTGTATCGTACAGCGCCGGCATTCCGGGAATAGCATAGGAATGATCCAGAATTTCGAACGAATCGAAACGAAAATCTGCTGCAAAGCTGCCGTCTGCGTGGCGGATCTCAATCATATCATCGCGGAAATCACCGACACCACTTCCCGGAATTTCCTGCGGAAGTGTATCAAGAGAATATTTCCGGTTAGGGCCTGCTTCCTCCGGATTTCCTGCAAATCCCATATCCGTACAGAAAATCAGACCGGAAAGATTTTCCTCACCGATTTTTTCTCCATAGTAGAGATGCAGAAGCACATTTTTGTCATCTGCGAACATCTGGTAACTGCTGTCTTTTGTCTGGAGGGTAAATAACCGTCCATTTTCACTTACTTTGATTGCCATGATTTTTTCTCCTTTATCTTATCGCATTTTTTCGGGCTGCTCACACCAAAATCACTTTCTTACATACCCGAACAGCAAGTGTTCCGGTGCTGTGTGAACCGCAAAGGCTGCTACTCCGGGCCTTTGATTTCCTACAGCGGCTTGCAGTATCCTGCAAAACACGATATAATTTTACTGACATTTCGGAATCTCATCCTTTTGTGACATTCCGGCTTTTCTGATGATTCATTTTGTGAGGTATACTTATGGAAACTTCCTGGACACTTCCCGTCCAAAAGCATAAATTTTCGGATCTTTATCTCTGCTTCTGCGGCTACGAAGCCTGCCAGCCACTCCACAGCTACGGCCCTGCTGTACGCCCCAATTATGTGATCCACTACATTATTTCCGGGAAAGGCACTTTTACCATCGGAAACCGCACTTACCGCTTAACCGCTGGGCAGGGCTTTTTCCTGATGCCAAATGTCCGCACCTACTATGAAGCCGATGCGGATGATCCCTGGACATATCTCTGGATCGGTTTTGACGGCGAAAAAGCTGCCTCTTATGTACAGGAACTCGGTCTTTCCGAGGAGCACCCTGTCTACCAGTGCAACTTTTCCGGTGAACTGCAGTCCCTCTTGTTTCAGATGCAGAAGCACAATACCTATGACACCTCGGACCAGTATCTTCTGGAAGGCTGTCTGTACCAGTTTTTCTCAATTCTTTCCCGCGAAATCACGCTTGCCGATCCTTCTGCACGGGAGAGCGGCAATCTTTACGTGGAAAAAGCTGTTGAGTTTATCCGAAATAATTATTCCAATGAAATTCTTGTCTCGGATATTGCCAGATATGTATGCATCAACCGGAGTTACCTTTATACCCTGTTTCAGAAATATCTCCATACCTCACCGCAGGACTATCTTTCTTCCTGCCGGATCACGCGTGCGCTCGAGCTTTTATCGTATACGGATCTCTCCATCGAAACGGTCGCTTTTTCCTGTGGTTACCGGAATGCCGAAGTTTTTACCAAAGCCTTCCGCCAGAAGCAGGGCATGACGCCAAGTGCCTATCGGAAAAAGTTCCGCCTTGACACGACTCCTGACTCTGCACATATTCCGTGATCTGTCTGATTTTATTATAACGAAATCTTTCTTCCATGAACAGGAAGAAATGTTATGGAAAACCGTTAAAATGTTAGATGGCGTTTCTTAATGGCTACAGACAGCAAAAAAGCGATACAGCTATGATTTCTCATTTCTGTATCGCTTCTTCATCTTAGCTCCCCGAGTTGGGCTCGAACCAACAACCCTTCGGTTAACAGCCGAATGCTCTACCATTGAGCTATCGAGGATTATTTAATTGAAGATATTTGATATACCTTCAAAACCGCATACACTACACATCTATCATTCCA
>OJNI01001226.1_pt1 | contig 15327 bp, 8 predicted proteins | sample 1597441 | NCBI WGS metagenome assembly OJNI01 (sample SAMEA2452131, study PRJEB22498) | human gut metagenome | reverse complement strand
TGAGCGAAGAACAAATCACTCCCAATAACGGGTCTTATTCTGCGGATAGTATCCAAGTATTGGAAGGTCTTGAAGCAGTGAGAAAACGCCCTGCGATGTACATCGGTGACATCAGTATAAAGGGACTTCACCATTTGGTATACGAAATCGTTGACAACTCTATCGACGAAGCTTTGGCCGGCTATTGCGACCATATCGAAGTAACGATCAACGAAGACAATTCAATCACAGTACAGGACAACGGACGCGGTATTCCGGTCGACTATCATGAAAAAGAAAAGAAGTCGGCACTGGAAGTAGCAATGACTGTCCTACACGCCGGAGGTAAATTCGACAAAGGTTCCTATAAAGTATCCGGAGGTTTGCACGGTGTAGGTATGTCTTGTGTAAACGCGCTGTCTACTCACATGACTACGCAAGTATTCCGCAACGGTAAGATCTACCAGCAGGAATATGAAATAGGCAAACCGCTATATTCGGTAAAGGAAGTCGGCACTGCCGACATTACGGGAACCCGCCAACAGTTTTGGCCGGATGATACCATTTTTACAGAAACGGTATATGATTACAAGATCTTGGCTTCACGACTACGCGAGTTGGCTTACTTGAACGCCGGCCTGCGTATCACGCTGACAGATCGCCGGGTAGTGAATGAGGACGGTAGCTTCAAAAGTGAACAGTTCTATTCGGAAGAAGGACTGAGAGAATTTGTACGTTTCATCGAGTCTTCACGCGAACACTTGATTAATGACGTGATTTACCTGAACTCCGAAAAACAGGGAATCCCCATTGAAGTAGCAATCATGTACAATACAGGGTTCTCGGAAAACGTTCACTCTTACGTTAATAATATCAATACGATTGAAGGTGGTACGCACCTCGCCGGTTTCCGCCGTGCACTGACCCGTACACTGAAAAAATATGCCGAAGACAGCAAGATGTTGGAAAAGGTAAAAGTAGAAATCTCGGGAGACGACTTCCGCGAAGGTCTAACTGCTGTTATTTCCGTAAAAGTAGCTGAACCTCAGTTTGAGGGACAAACGAAAACGAAGTTGGGTAACAACGAAGTCATGGGTGCCGTAGACCAGGCCGTAGGTGAAGTTTTGTCATACTACCTGGAAGAACATCCGAAGGAAGCAAAAACGATTGTAGACAAAGTGATCCTGGCTGCTACAGCACGCCACGCAGCAAGAAAAGCCCGTGAAATGGTACAACGTAAATCTCCGATGTCCGGTGGTGGTTTGCCGGGTAAGCTGGCAGACTGTTCGGATAAAGATCCGTCAAAATGCGAGTTATTCCTCGTCGAGGGTGATTCGGCAGGTGGTACCGCCAAGCAAGGACGTAACCGTATGTTCCAGGCAATCCTTCCGCTTCGCGGTAAGATTCTGAATGTTGAGAAAGCGATGTATCACAAAGCGCTGGAAAGTGACGAAATCCGTAACATCTATACCGCATTGGGTGTCACTATCGGAACCGAGGATGACAGTAAAGAGGCCAATATTGAAAAACTGCGTTACCACAAGATTATCATCATGACCGATGCCGATGTCGATGGTTCTCACATCGACACACTGATTATGACGTTCTTCTTCCGCTATATGCCGCAGATCATTCAAAACGGTTATCTGTACATCGCTACTCCCCCGCTCTATCTCTGCAAAAAGGGTAAAGTAGAAGAATATTGCTGGACAGATGCACAACGCCAGAAGTTTATTGATACTTACGGCGGCGGTTCGGAAAATGCAATCCATACACAACGTTACAAAGGTTTGGGTGAAATGAATGCCCAACAGTTGTGGGAAACAACTATGGACCCTGAAAACCGTATGCTGAAACAAGTGAATATCGATAACGCTGCAGAAGCTGACTACATCTTCTCTATGTTAATGGGTGAAGACGTAGGACCACGCCGAGAGTTTATTGAAGAAAACGCAACGTATGCGAATATCGATACATAATATTAATTTTACGTTTTTATAAACCAACCTCACATCTTACAACGAGGAAACGCCGATGGAGAAGGAGCATCCTTCGATCGGCGTTTTTCTTTATCCATATCTTAATAAAGACTAAAGACAGTAACATTTTCAGTGCTAAATCACTATATTGCAAAAAACATAGAAAACAGTAGCTATGAAGATGAAAACTACTAACCCGTTATTCGCAAAGATCAGACTATTTCTTATTGTCCTGACATTGTGCGTTATCGTTACCTGTATCTTTCTGGTCATCATTCATCCGGAAGCATGGATGGCACCAGTATGCGTAATGGCCGTAGCACTATGCATCTTGCTGTATCAGGTATTTGGCACACGTAAGAAATAGGAAGTTTAGATAAAATGTTGCTTTTTCAATTCTTCGGCAACAGCTTCAAGTTCTTTGTACCATTCTTCACCGAATTTACGAATCAAAGGTTCTTTCAGAAATTTATAGACAGGGACATTCTCTTTTTTTCCTAACAGAACCGCAGCCTTGCATACATCCCAACGATGATAATTCACCGCTTTATAAGGTCCGTAATCTCCAATGCGAATAGGATAAAGATGACATGATGTCGGTTTATAGAAATCTGTTTTTCCTTCCCGGAAAGCTTTTTCAATAGCACAGTAGCAACATCCTTTCTCGTCATAACAAGTAAAGACGCAGTCTTTGTTATTTACAATAGAAGTTACCAAGTCTCCTTCCTGGTCAGTATATACCACCCCCTGCTTTTCTATCACCGCACGCGCTTCCGGAGCCAGTTCATCCCAGATAACCGGCAACACTTCCTCCAGTTTCATCACTTCATCCAGTTCTACCGGTGCTCCGGCATCTCCCTCAATGCAACATTCACCTTTACAGGCATCCAAGTTACAAAGAAATTTCTCCTGAAGTACATCAAGCGATACAACTACATCATTAATCTGAATCATAAAACTTATGTGAGACAAAAAGGGCGGAGTTCTACTCCGCCCTCCCAGTTATAGAAATCTAAATTACTTAATCAAAACATTCCCGTTCATTTCAGCCGGAGCTTCCAGTCCCATAATCTTCAGGATAGTTGGAGCAACGTCTGCCAAACGGCCATCTTCTACTTTCGCAGCTTTGTTTTCTGTTACGTAAACACAAGGAACCGGATTCAAAGAGTGGGCAGTATTCGGAGTACCGTCTTCATTCAAAGCATGGTCAGCATTACCATGGTCAGCGATAATGATTGCTTCGTAATCCTGTGCTTTAGCGGCTTCGATTACATCTTTCACACAAGCATCAACAGCAACAACAGCTTTTTCGATTGCTTCGTAAATGCCGGTATGACCTACCATATCACCGTTAGCAAAGTTTACTACGATGAAGTCATATTTGTTTTCATTGATAGCAGCCACCAGTTTGTCTTTTACTTCGTAAGCGCTCATTTCCGGCTTCAAGTCGTAAGTAGCAACTTTCGGAGACGGAACAAGAATACGGTCTTCGTTATCGTACGGAGTTTCACGGCCACCGTTGAAGAAGAATGTTACGTGAGCATACTTTTCTGTTTCTGCAATATGGAGTTGATTCAGTCCCTTAGCAGCAAGGTATTCACCCAACGTATTAGAAACGTTTTCTTTATCGAATAAGATGTGTACACCTTTGAAAGAAGCGTCATACGGAGTCATACAGTAATATTGCAGTCCCGGGATTGTACGCATACCAGCTTCCGGCATATCTTGTTGAGTCAATACTACTGTCAACTCTTTCGCACGGTCGTTACGGTAGTTGAAGAAGATTACTACATCTCCTTCTTTGATTGTTCCGTCGAAATTAGCATTTACAATCGGTTTGATAAATTCGTCTGTCACGCCTTCATCATAAGATTCCTGCATTGCCTGAACCATATCGGCAGCTTTCTTACCTTCACCTTTTACTAACAAATCATAGGCTTCTTTCACACGTTCCCAACGTTTGTCACGGTCCATAGCATAATAACGGCCGATGATTGAAGCAATCTTTCCTGCTGACTTTTCACAGTGCGCAGATAGTTCTTCGATAAAACCTTTACCGCTCTTCGGATCAGTATCACGACCGTCCATAAAGCAGTGGATGAATGTATTGTCGATATTATATTCTTTAGCGATGTCGCAAAGTTTGAAGAGATGAACGAGTGAGCTATGTACGCCACCGTTAGAAGTCAGCCCCATAAAGTGAACATTCTTTCCATTTTCTTTTGCATAAGAAAAAGCAGCGACAATCTCAGGATTCTTCAGAATACTATTATCAGCGCAAGCACGGTTGATTTTTACTAAATCCTGATAAACCACACGTCCGGCACCGATATTCAAGTGACCGACTTCCGAGTTACCCATTTGTCCGTCGGGCAAACCTACGTTTTCACCGCTTGCCTGGAGCTGGGAATGAGGGTAAGTATTCATCAGATAATCCCAATAAGGAGTGGGAGTGTTGAAGATTACGTCGTCTTTCTTTTGGTCGCCTAATCCCCAACCGTCGAGGATCATTAAAAGGGCTTTCTTACTCATAATATTTCAATATTTAAATTATCACTCTGATTTTCCGGCTGCAAAGGTACAAAAAAGATGATTACCTGAACGTTTAATCTATGTTAAGTTGCAGAGTAAAAGAATACAAGGCTATGGATATTTTCCTTACTTTGTAAGGATAGTATTAAACACGTTCATCAAAAAACTATTATTATGAAAGCAACCTTATTCTGCATTTTACTTGTATTATCGGGCATACTAAGTGCACAAACAATCGACAATCCTCCTTTCAAAGCCCGTTCGGGAAGTATCTCCAACATTACCCGCATAGAACGTACTCCAGAAAGTACACGAGTATACATACATGCTATTTTTCGTCCGCACTGGTGGATTAAAGAAAAAGGAACAAGTTACCTGGAAGATGCAACCACCGGAAAGAAATATAAGTTTAAAGGTGCAGAAGGTATCGAAATCAATAAAGAAGTATATATGCCTGATTCCGGTGAAAAAGACTACGTGCTTATTTTCGAACCCCTGCCTGAAGAAACTCAAACGATCCACCTTCTCAGCCCGACTAATTATGAAGGGAATACATACGATATTTCCTTGATTCCGCAGAAAGGAAAGAATACTCCTCCACTAGCTGCCGTCAAGGGTAACTGGTTCAAGACAGACGGCTCCGGTCAGTGGGAATACGGAATTTACGATTCAATCACGATCATGAATAATCGGATATACACCAATGAAAGTATCCGCAAGAAAGGGAAACGAATTGAGATGACCGTTAAAGACAAACAAAATGGGACTATCCGTACATTGTTGATAACCCCGCAAAAGAGTGGCAACTGTATTATAAAAACAGACCAAACAAATGAATTATCGTATACCCGCCAAAAGGCTGCCATAAGCACAATAGAGCCGGACAATGGTTTTCAACAGTTCTTCCGTAAAGATACCGCCTGTCTGCAAGGATATATCGATGGCTACGACCCGCGTTTGGGATTCGAGACAGGACTTGTTTATCTATCAAATGAACTCACCCGTGAAGATTATCCTACTGTTGTGCAAATAGATAAAGACGGAAGTTTTACATGCAAGTTCGTTATTCATCATCCGGTAGAGCAATCATTAACCCTCAACAATGACTGGATTCCATTCTATATTGAGCCTGGACAAACTCTCACCATGTACATTGACTGGGAAGCAATCATGGCTCGAAGCCGTGCACGCGATCATTATTTTCCGATTAACAATATAGCATATATGGGACCGACAGCTCCCTTCTCCTATATACTATCCGATTTTAGCAAGTCTATTCCTTATCGGTACGAAGATTTATCCAAATCACAAAAGACACTTACTCCCAACCAATACAAGGAACACATGAGACCTATCATCGCACAATGGAGACATATTGCCGATTCCGTATGCCGGGTCTACCACCCCTCCCTGAAGGCAGTTTGCCTGATTAAAAACAAGGTAAAACTGCAAACAGGAAATGCATTCTTCGATTTTGCAATGAGCAGGGATTATTATGCCAAACAAGATACGGCCAATCAAGCCTTGAAAGTAAAGGAAGATGATTCGTATTACGATTTCCTAAAAGAGATGCCACTTGACGATAAAACAATTCTCGCAGATGAGAAAGCGGACATCTTCACCAATCGCTTTGAATTTATGGCTCCCCTCCGAAAAGCTTATTCGGACGAAGTCGAAGGATCGGTGGAGATTCCTTTTACTTACCCAGAAAAGCCTCTCTTGACATTCCTGAAAGAAAAAGGAGTGAAACTTAATGCTGAACAAGAAGCGATAAGGCAAAAACAGGAAAAACTTGCCGGACAAGAAATAAAAATAACGCTTGCAGAACTTCAAGAAGATGACAGGAAGACCAGTGCTCTATTTAAACAAGAAGAAAAACTGGTAAAAGAATACATGGACTATATCAATAAACAGAAACCTTCTCAAAAAGAAAAGTCACAGCAAGAAGAAGATAGGGCCAGCATAACAATGGAACAGAAATATGAAGAGAAGAAAAATGCCATTATCGCCCGGCTATGCAATACTCCCAATCCTCTGCTCTGGCAAATAGCCAAAGTACGCCGTCTCACTTATGACCTACAAAATATAAAAACAAAAACAATTGCCCGTGAATATATAGACAGCCTCAAGCAAGAATTTACTGCCCCCTTCTTAGTTGCCGAAACTGAACAATTGTTTGAAAATGCTTATCCTTCGGAAGATGCTAAATCATACCAACTCCCGGAAGGCAAAGCAACCGACATTTTCCGCAATATCATCAAGAATCATCCGGGCAAAGTACTATTTGTTGACTTTTGGGCCACTAGCTGCGGGCCTTGCCGTAGCGGAATAGAAGCAACAGCAGACTTGCGCAAGAAGTACAAAGATCATCCGGAGTTCCAGTTTATTTATATCACCGGAGAAAGAGAATCTCCGGCAGGAGCTTACAAACAATATGTCGAAAAGCATCTGAAAGGAGAAGCAAGTTATTATGTCACCGGAACGGAATATAATTACCTCCGCCAACTTTTCCATTTCAACGGCATTCCTCATTACGAACTCGTAGAGAAAGACGGCAGTATCTCCAATGAAAAATTAAGTAGTTACAGTATCGGACAATATTTGAAGAAACGTTTCGGTACTTCCGAACCTTCGGAAACAGAGCAGCACGCAGAGTAAGTACGGACTGCAAACAGTAGAAATTCGAAAAAAACGGTGCAAAAGAATGGAAGCCAGCTTGATTTTCCGTACCTTTGCACCGCTTTTACATTAAAATCATAGAAATATGGACGATTCAAACCCGCGAACGTGCACAACTAGTATTAATTAAAGCGAACAGAGTCATTGAAATCTGATGTCTCTGCTCGTGCTAAACAAACGAAAGGAGACAATAAGATGAGAACGTATCTTTATTGTGAGGCCGGCTTTGTGGAAAAAGCACAATGGCTTCCTAATAGCTGGGTAAACGTAGTATGCCCGAACAATGATGACTTTGAATTTCTGACTAAAACACTCAACGTACCCGAATCATTTCTTGATGACATAGCCGACACGGATGAACGTCCGCGTACGGATACGGAAGGTAACTGGCTGTTAACGATCCTGCGTATCCCTGTGCAAAACAAGCAGAACGGAAGCCTGCCTTTCGCCACTGTACCTATCGGCATAATCACAAACAACGAGATTATAGTATCCGTATGTTACCATAACACCGATTTACTACCGGATTTCATCGAGCATACCCGTAGGAAAGGTATTGTAGTCCGTAATAAACTCGATCTGATTCTCCGGTTGATTTACTCTTCCGCCGTATGGTTCCTGAAATATCTGAAACAAATCAATATAGATATCAGTGCAGCAGAGAAGGAGTTGGAACGCAGCATCCGTAATGAAGACCTGCTCCGTCTGATGAGATTGCAGAAAACCTTGGTTTACTTCAACACCTCCATTCGTGGCAATGAAGTGATGATAGGTAAACTTAAGACTATTTTCCAGGATACGGATTTTCTGGATAAAGAGTTAGTGGAAGACGTTATCATCGAATTGAAACAAGCACTCAATACGGTGAACATTTACAGCGACATTCTCACTGGGACAATGGACGCCTTCGCCTCCATTATCTCAAACAATGTGAATACTATCATGAAACGTATGACCAGCTTGTCTATCGTCTTAATGCTCCCTACATTGATTGCCAGTTTTTATGGCATGAACGTAGATATTCATCTGGAAGAAGTGCCCTTTGCTTTTTCTTTGATTGTACTCTTCTCTATCGGATTGTCCACGCTGGCGTTTGTGATATTCAGAAAGATCAAATGGTTCTAACATACAAAAGCCTGTCATCTACTATTGAGTAAATGACAGGCTGTAATTTAATAATACGTTTTTTCTTCTATAGAGAATTAATTAAAAGAGAATGTTTAGAGAGAGAAATTATTTTTTATCCTTGTTTACTTTTTCTTCCACCCAACGGAATAGAAACTCCAACAAATCCATTAACAGTGTTAGAGTTCTTTCCTAAGAACATATAGTCGGTTCCGAGGAACAACGGCCCTAATTTCAGACCAAGACCGAAAGATTTTCCTGCTGACTGAATGGCAGAATAGCTAAGTGCAACGTTAAACCAGCTTTTCGGACGATAATTTGCAGAGAATGTCAACTCTGTAAGAGCGTCAGGTTGTACAAAACGAGTGGTAGACAATACACCAACAGCTAATTTGTTATTGAAGAAACCGTATTCTGCACCCAACACCAATGTAGAAGCCAGACGGGACTTACGAGATTCTTTTGCATCACCTACTTCGAGTTGCAACATATCATAGTCGAGTACATCACCGTTAGTTACACGATCCATATACCCTTGAGTATCATCTTGCAACTGTTTTACTGCATTCACCACAGATGTTTCAGGATTAGCGGGATCGACCATTGCTGCATAAGTACTTCCTTTAATATTAATAGGATCCGGATTGGCTGACGCAATCTTCGTACTTGATTTTGACCAAGAGATAAAACCTAAGTCAAGAATAGATGCAGATACAGTCAGATTATCCAATATTTTATAAGAAGCACCCAAATCAATACCAAAACCGTAACCAGCGATACCCAATTTGCCACTATCAAATTCGAAGTCTGTTACATAATCCTTACCCTCTTCTTCTTGTAATTCCAAACCTTTGAAAGAACTCTTCAATTCTGCACCAACATTCAAATTTGCATGGTAATTATCAAATTTTGCTTTCAATTCAGTAGCTTGTTTAATAGCTTCTTGTTGGCTTAAGCCACTCCAATAATTTTCATCTGACCACTTTGCAATCTCTGCATCACTGGGCAGATTAGCACTCATTGCCACATTTTTGAGTTTTAACTCCATATTACCGATACCCAACAAAGCTTTCACTCTGGCACCGACTGTCAAACGACTGTTAATCTGACGTGAGAGTCCTAAACCAATTTCAGTATAAGCATTGATATTCAATTGCTGACCACTGATATCATAGTTACTGTTTCTCCAGTTTTCTTCAACAGTCTCCATCTCATTCAGGAAAGTGAACATAGATTTAGTCAAGTTCGCACCAATATCGGTACGAAGACCAATGTTGAACGACCAGAAGTTCTTTCCTTTGTACCAACCGGCGGAAAGGATTTCCGTACTAAAGTTCACATTCAACTTATTGTTATCTTTCAGCCGGTTCATGAAATCCGGTTTCGTATAGAAATCATCTCCGTCATCAATAATATCAATAATATCCTGATATCCTAATGAAGTAGACCCCACGGTTGCATTAACTGCACCAACCACCGGAAGATTGAAGTAACCTTTAGTCGGTGTCAAAGCCGGATTCAGCTGTTGACGATAATGCGTACCTTCCATAAAATAAGAAGTACGCAAGAACTGTGCATTTGCAGGAAGTGCACAAACTAACATAATGAAAAATACCCCAATGAGCTTAGTAGAGCTTAGTAGCTTGTTCGTTGCCATGATTTTAAACTTTTTAATTCTTATTATTGTTTGCAAATATATAGCATTTCAATAACAATTAAAAGCACGGAGCAACACTTTTTTAGCCTAAACAGAACAATTCAAGCACTAAACAGGCTAAAATTGTGCTTATACTGCAAAAAAATGTAGAAAATATAATTTAAGAAAGGAACAACGGGAATTAAAAGTCCAAAGAAAGTTGTTCACCTCCCAACAAATTGAACGTCATCCGATGATAAGGAGTTGTTCCATGTTCGGCAATGGCGGCGCGGTGTTTTTTGGTAGGATACCCTTTATTACGGTTCCAGTCATAATAGGGATACTCTTCGTGGAGACGGTTCATATAATCATCACGATACGTTTTGGCCAGAATAGATGCAGCAGCTATCGAAAGGTATTTTCCGTCGCCTTTGATTACCGTGGTATGCGGGATACCGGGATATTTATTGAACCGGTTTCCGTCAATGAGCAGGTGTTCGGGACGGGTGGACAGTTGATCGACAGCACGATGCATGGCCAGGAAAGAAGCACGCAGGATATTTATCTCATCTATCTCTTCGGGTGAAACGATACCCACCGCCCATGCTATCGCTTCACGTTCTATTACCTCACGCAGAGCATAACGTTGTTTCTCCGTCAGTTGCTTGGAGTCATTCAGTAACTCATTCTTAAAATCTTTCGGAAGAATGACGGCAGCAGCATAGACAGAACCCGCCAAACAGCCGCGGCCTGCCTCATCGCATCCTGCTTCTATCAGATTCTCATTTAAATAAGGTAATAGCATCTTTATCGTTTTTATCTCTGCAAAGGTAAATGAAATAAAAAAGGAGACCTAGATTCCGGTCTCCATTTTCTTATCTTTTTAACACAAAATCCTTAGAACAGACTCCAGGCAACCGTAAGTCCTGCCATTACAATGGCTACCATGCTCATAAGCTTTATCAATATATTCAAGCTCGGACCGGAGGTATCTTTAAACGGGTCGCCCACCGTATCGCCCACCACCGTTGCCTTATGAACCTCACTTCCTTTTCCTCCGAAATTGCCTTCTTCCACATATTTCTTTGCATTATCCCAGGCACCACCGGCATTTGCCATAAAGATAGCGAGCACGAAACCGCTGCTCAAACCACCGATCAACAAACCAAGCACACCGGGAACACCGAAGACAAGTCCCGTAAAGATCGGGGCAATGATAGCAATCAATGAAGGAAGCACCATTTCGCGCTGTGCCCCCTTCGTAGAGATTTCCACACAACGTTCGTAGTCCGGTTCGGCTTCTCCCGTCAGGATACCTTTTATTTCACGGAACTGGCGGCGCACTTCGTCCACCATGTGTCCTGCCGCACGTCCCACGGCATTCATGGTCAGCCCGCAGAACAGGAAAGCCATCATAGAGCCGAGGAACATCCCCGAAAGTACCTTCGGATTCATCAGGTTCACTTCATAATAGTTCATGAAGTCAATGAAAGTAGCATTTGCCACACTGATTGTATTTCCGTCCGAGAAAGTCAGATCCATATTGCCGAGACGAGTCAGTCCGATACGTATTTCTTCAATATAAGAAGCGAGCAAAGCCAATCCCGTCAAGGCAGCAGAACCAATCGCAAAACCTTTTCCGGTTGCGGCAGTCGTGTTTCCGAGAGAATCGAGCGCATCGGTACGTTTGCGGACTTCTTCACCCAAACCGGACATTTCCGCGTTTCCGCCTGCGTTATCCGCAATCGGGCCGTAAGCGTCCGTTGCCAAAGTGATTCCCAGCGTAGAAAGCATACCGACGGCAGCAATGCCGATTCCGTACAACCCCATACCGATATTGGCAAAATCGCCGGCAGCAGCCAGCAGATAAGAAGCAATGATACCCACCACAACTGCAATAACGGGGATAGCTGTAGAAAGCATTCCCAGACCGATGCCGGAAATGATGACCGTAGCAGGTCCCGTCTTCCCGCTTTCACTCAACTTCTGAGTAGGACGATAGGATTGGGAAGTATAATATTCAGTAGAACGGCCTATCACAATGCCGACAAGCAGGCCGACGACCACCGCACAGGAGATCCAAACCCAGTTCTGCAACTGCAAAAGCCACAGGATAAAGAAAGTAGCAACGACGATAAGTACAGAACTGAGGTTTGTACCGAACGCCAGCGAACCAAGCAGATCTTTCATCTTCGCATTCTCTTTGGTACGGACGGCGAAGATACCTATAATAGAAAGGATAATCCCGACAGCCGCGATCAACATCGGAGCAATAACCGCTTTGAACTGCATAGCCGTGTCCGAAGAATGAATAAAGGCGGCAGCACCAAGCGCGGCAGTTGCCAGGATCGAACCGCAATAAGATTCGTACAAGTCGGCTCCCATGCCGGCCACGTCACCCACGTTGTCACCTACGTTATCGGCAATAGTGGCAGGGTTGCGCGGGTCGTCTTCGGGGATTCCGGCCTCTACCTTACCTACAAGGTCGGCCCCCACATCGGCAGCTTTCGTATAGATACCACCGCCGACACGGGCGAAGAGTGCCTGAGTGGAGGCCCCCATACCGAAAGTAAGCATGGTGGTAGTGATTACACAGAGTTTATGAGTCGGTGTCAGTGCGTCAGCAGGAATCACTTCGTTCAACAACAAATACCAGAAAGAAATGTCGAGCAGGCCGAGACCGACTACGACAAGTCCCATTACCGCACCGCTCCGAAAGGCAATCCTCAATCCGGCATTCAGCGAACCGCGTGCCGCATTGGCTGTACGGGCTGATGCATAAGTTGCCGTTTTCATCCCCAGAAAACCGGAAAGGCCGGAAAAGAAACCACCCGTCAGGAAAGCGATAGGCACCCAAGCATTCTGAACGTGGAAACCGTAGGCCATGATTGAAAACAAAATGACCAGCCCCAGAAACACCCAGCCTACAATCTTGTATTGCTGTTTCAGGTAAGACATAGCGCCTTTGCGCACAGCAGCGGCAATTTTTATCATTTGGGGAGTACCTTCACTCTCCTTCATCATTTGCTTATGGAAGTAATAAGCAAAGTAGAGGGCTAACACGGAAGCGACCGGAACCAGCCAGAAAAGAATGCTATCCATAGGATTAATTTTTAAAGGGTTTACGGAGGCTAAAAGTATGAAAATCAAACGAAAAAAGCAAGTAAGTAAGATTATTTTTTGAACAGTAGATGTACTCACTTTAATTGCCATGTCATTCCTCTCTTTCCGGCAAGCAGCTTGTCGGAGGGTTTGTTAAGTGGGACTTTATGGGAAGAGAAGCCGGTATAGTTCGATTGGAATACCGGTATAGTTAGGTTGGAGCACCGCTTTAGTTAGTCTGCCACGGCCATGGAGAGTTCTTTCCACAGGCGTGACGAGATATTACCACGGGTGTGACGAATACTCTCCACGGCCGTGGCAAATTAACAATATCGGTATTCCGACAGAACAATACCTACCGGATAACAGATGTATAGCGGGTGTATAAGCTATGTTTAACGGTGACTTATTTACCGTAGAATTTAGCATCAGCATCAAAATCTGGCCCGTACATCATAAATTATCATTATCTTTGAGCGTTTTTATGCCTGTAAACTAACTAATACCCAATAATTATTACTCAAAACAACATGAAGAAACTATTTCTACTACTAATGGCTTTGTTTACCTTGGCACAAGTGAAAGCCCAGGAAAAGAGTGTTATCCAAATCTCAACGGACAACACAGACCTAATCCTTCAAGTAGCCCCTAACGGCCGACTTTATCAGGCTTATCTGGGTGACAAACTACTAAATGAGCAAGATATCAAGCACTTTTCGCCTTATGTAAAAGGTGGCAGTGACGGCAGTGTTTCTACACGCGGCTGGGAAGTCTATCCGGGTTCCGGTGCCGAAGACTATTTCGAACCGGCTGTAGCTATCACTCACAGCGACGGAAATCCAAGTACGATTCTCCGCTATGTATCTTCCGAGCAGAAGGCCGTGACAGGAGGAACAGAGACAATTATCAACCTCAAAGACGACCAATATCCGGTAGAGGTAACTCTGCACTACATCGCTTATCCGAAAGAAAACGTCATCAAGACATGGAGCGAAATCAAGCACAACGAGAAGAAACCCGTCACCCTGTGGCGCTATGCTTCCACAATGCTTTATTTCTCCGACTCCAAGTATTTCCTAACCGAGTTTAGCAGCGACTGGGCCAAAGAAGCTCAAATGAGCAGCCAGCAGTTACAGTTCGGAAAGAAAGTAATCGACACCAAGTTGGGCAGCCGTGCCGCCATGCATACACATCCGTTCTTCGAACTGGGATTCGGACAATCGGCACAGGAAACACAAGGCCGCGTGATGCTGGGTACGATCGGCTGGACCGGTAACTTCCAGTTTACATTCGAAGTAGACAACGTTGGTAACCTGCGCGTAATCCCTGCCATCAACCCTTATGCATCTGATTATGAATTGAAAGCGAACGAAGTATTCACGACTCCCGAATTTATGTTCACTTTCAGCAATAACGGAACGGGCGAGGCCAGCCGCAACCTTCACGCCTGGGCTCGCAACTATCAGCTGAAAGACGGACAAGGTGACCGCCTCTCCCTACTGAACAACTGGGAAAACACTTACTTCAAATTCGACGAACAACTCCTTTCCGAACTAATGAAAGAGGCCAAACATCTTGGGGTAGATATGTTCCTGCTCGATGACGGCTGGTTTGGCAACAAGCATCCGCGCAACAGCGACAATGCCGGACTAGGCGATTGGGAAGCAATGAAATCCAAACTGCCCGGCGGTATCCCTGCTCTTGTGAAATCCGCTAAAGAAGCCGGAGTGAAGTTCGGCATCTGGATTGAGCCGGAAATGGTCAACCCGAAAAGCGAACTCTTTGAAAAGCACCCCGACTGGGCTATCACCCTGCCGAACCGCAAGACTTATTACTATCGTAACCAACTGGTTCTCGACCTCAGCAACCCGAAAGTGCAGGACTTTGTGTTCGGCGTAGTCGACAACATCCTGACTGAGAATCCGGAAGTTGCCTATTTCAAGTGGGACTGCAACTCACCGATCACCAACGTCTATTCTCCCTACCTGAAAAACAAACAGGGACAACTTTATATCGACCATGTACGCGGCATATACAATGTACTCAAACGTGTGAAAGAGAAATATCCCAATACACCGATGATGCTCTGCTCCGGTGGCGGCGCACGTTGCGACTACGAGGCCCTGAAATATTTCACAGAATTCTGGTGCAGTGACAATACCGACCCGATAGAACGTCTGTTTATCCAATGGGGATTCTCACAAATCTTCCCTTCCAAAGCGATGTCTGCACACGTGACTAGCTGGAACAAGAAGACAAGCGTGAAATTCCGTACCGATGTAGCCAGTATGTGTA
>OJNI01001220.1_pt1 | contig 15411 bp, 10 predicted proteins | sample 1597441 | NCBI WGS metagenome assembly OJNI01 (sample SAMEA2452131, study PRJEB22498) | human gut metagenome | reverse complement strand
GTCGGCAGGGGAGAAAGCCATCGAAGCGGATGAACATCTCAAAAAGAACTATACAAGCGTTGATACACAGACAAAAGCACTTATCGAAGTGAAATCCGGGACAGCGGATATAGCAATCGTTGACTATGTCATGGCTGTCTCCTCTGTAGGAGATAATACCGATTACAGCGATCTTATGATTGTAAGTAATCTGAAGCTCTCCTATGAGGAATATGCTATCGGATTCAGAAAAGACAGTCCTGTAACGCTTGAAAAAGTAAATGCAGCGATCAACGAGCTGATTGCCGACGGTACGCTTAATAAAATAGCGGAAAAGTACGGTGTTGCTGAACAGCTTATTTCGAATCAAAAAGGATAAATCATTGGATTTGCCTCTTTTAGAAAAACATAGAGATATAAAATTATAATTACGCTGAAACACCTGATGTGGAACCGATCTCCTGTCAGGTGTTTGTGTGTGCGAATTTCATTTGAAAGGGCAACAATATGTCGTTTATTCGAGTAACTGCGGAGCTTATCAGCGGATTTGAAACCACACTTTTAATTTTTTTTGTTACATTAATTTGCGCGGTACCTCTCGGATTGCTGATAACCTTTGGTTCTATGTCAAAAATAAAGCCGATTGCATGGTTCATGCGGGTTTTTGTATGGATTATAAGAGGCACGCCTCTGATGCTGCAGGTAATAATTGTTTTTTACGGTCCCGGTCTGTTATTCCATGTTCCTATGAGCAACAGGCTTCTTGCGGTTCTCGTTGCATTTATTATTAATTACGCGGCGTATTTTTCGGAAATATATCGTGGCGGTATTGCTTCCATACCTAAAGGACAATATGAGGCAGGTCAGGTTCTCGGTATGACCAGGAGTCAGATCTTTTTCAGGATTATTCTTAAGCAAGTAATCAAACGCATTATTCCTCCGATGAGCAATGAAATTATTACACTTGTAAAAGACACATCTTTGGCGCGTGTAGTTGCGGTTATAGAGCTTGTAAAAGCGGCAGACGATATTGTTGCGGGTTATGCCATTATTTGGCCTCTCTTTTATGTCGGAGCGTTTTATCTTTTGTTTTGCGGAATACTTACGATTCTTTTCGGAAAAATCGAAAAGAAGCTCGATTACTACAAAGGGTGATTACTATGTCCATACTTGAAGTTGAAAACATAAAAAAACATTTCGACAAATCAGAAATTTTAAAAGGAATAAGCTTCTCTCTTGAAAAAGGCGAGATTCTTTCGATAATCGGTTCTTCAGGAAGCGGAAAAACAACCCTTTTGCGGTGTTTGACTTTTCTTGAAAAAGCTGATGAAGGTATTATCAGAGTAAACGGTCAGACCATTTTTAACAGTAAATCCGAAGAGAAACGTTCTGTTTCGGAGCAGAGAAGTGCACAATTGAATTTCGGCCTTGTTTTTCAGAATTTTAATCTTTTTCCGCAGTATAATGTCCTTGAAAATGTTACGCTGGCAAAAAAACTGCTTGCAAAAGAACGGGAGGATTACAGAAAAAACCGAAAGGCAATTATTGAGCAAATTGAGCAGGAGGGCAAAGAGCTTATAGCGAAAGTGGGACTTTCAGAAAAGCTGAAAAACTATCCTTGTGAGCTTTCCGGAGGTCAACAGCAGCGTGTTGCCATAGCAAGGGCGCTTGCTTTGAATCCGAATATACTGTGTTTTGATGAGCCGACGTCCGCTCTGGATCCTGAACTTACCGGAGAAGTGCTTGCCGTTATGAAATCATTGGCACAGCAGAATATGACTATGATTATTGTAACTCATGAGATGGCATTTGCCCATGACATATCTACTAAGGTAATTTTTATGGATCAGGGCATTATTGCCGAGACCGGAACACCTACCGAGGTTTTTGATTCGCCCAAAAGCAACCGACTTCGTTCTTTTCTCAGTTCATATTAAGGCAACACCGCCGGGTGCATGGCTAACGCCTTTGTTGCGCATACGCTCGCATCTATTCCGTCATGCTTCACCAAATTTTGTCGGCAAAGGTGTCACTCTTGTTTTCTCAATTTTGTATTGTCTGACAAAAAATCCGGCGGCGCAACTGCACAACGATCATTGCCTTAATAAAAAATATATATAACTTCCTCAATCGCTTGAGGAAAAGGAGGGATACCGGATATTGTTTCCGGTATCCCTCCGATGTTATGTGAAACAGAACTATTTTGTTTTTTAACTTCGTTTTTTTATTTTTAGATACAGACGAGTAAAGCGCCTCTCTCAATTTCCTTCTTTCTTAACGATAAGGTATACTTATCCTTCTAAAGAATTCTTTGTTTGTTCTTGACGTATCAAAGTTATATACGTTTAAGGCAATACCTTCGGGCTCACGGTTTACGTCTTGATGATGCTCTGCGGGCAATTTTCTGTCGTACTTGAGGGTACCACTAAAAACCACTGCCCAAATCCGGCTTGATCTGTTATTCGTCTTTGTCACAGAAATCCTTGATGATGTATACGCTTTCTGCGGAATTTTTGTTTTGACTGACAAAAAATGCAACTGCACATCTGTACTGTCAAAATCCGCCGGTATTATCTTAATATTTCAAGTTTATCTATGGTGTTGGGCAATAAATCCGCCTGAAAGAACCTTTGACGATTTATTCAGTGATTCCATAGAGATACCCTTCACAAATTTTTCCGGTAGAGGAGTCACTCTTTTATCCTCAATTGGTATCGTCTGACAAAAATAGGACTGCGCATCTCCGGAATCAAAACCCGGCGGTATTGCCTTATAAATATTGTACACGTATAATTTATAGCATGAGTTTGTTTCGACAGAATCAATCATAATAGAAGTCCAGTGGAAAGTATAAAGGCGAACAGGGACATAGGATGGTGTCCTGATGCATAGGAAATTTTTTCAGACAAAGAAGTATTTCCCGTTTCGATATTTGATGCTTTTCTTTAATAAAAAAGTATCTGCTGAACCTTTTTTATAAAAATACAATGCGTCTGGACAGGGGGATAAGCCGAGTCGAGCGTCTCTTGAAGCTCTTATGCTTTCTTCAGTCGGTTCCTTTTTATAATCATATAGATATGCGTCTTTGAATTGCGGTTCACCGAAAACTACCGATGCAGCATTATCCGGAAATCCTACAGAGTTAATGCGATTGAATATGATTCCGGCTAAAGCAACCTTCGTGAGATATTCCGCATCGGGACATACTGCTTCTATTGTGGATGCAATAAATCGCTCTTCTTCGTAACGGAGTATGTCCTCGATATCTGTATAAATGCCAAGGCTGTAAAGTGTTTCTGGCGTACAGGAGCCTGAAATAGGAAGTGCATTATCTTCCTGATATCCTTTGACTGCTTCTCTTGTGGTGATATCGAAAATCCCGCTTATCTCACCGCTGTAATATCCTTTTTCTTTAAGCTTAATTTGAATGTCGGCAATCTCATCCTCCGAATCAGTAAATCCCGAGAAAACCTCTGCAGCTTTTTCCGGTTCGGGATAAAAAATAATTCGATATCCCCCGATAATTACTGTCATAATTGCTGCTGAAGATAGCAGCATTTTAATATACAGTTTCATCATTGATTACCATGCCCTTTTCTTATCTTTTTTTGTTATAGCTCTGTTTTGATAGTATCGACAGTATAGATTAAAATTATTGCTTTTTTCTTGTCTGTATGAAAATAAAATCGCCTGAAATGGTAATTAGGGCGGTGTCCATAAAACGATTAATGGAGTTATCGTATTACTCCATTTTGTATATGCTGTGCTTAAGGAGGGCACTCCCAAGCAAGATTGTGGCAGCAAAGCTGATCCCAGGTCAATCTTGCTCTTATGCCCCTTATCAAAATAATAAGAAAAACTGAAAATTATTTTTGAATTTTTTATATAACACTTTCATTTTGAGAAAGCAGTGATAACTTTACGGTACAAGGGCACAACACCAGAATTTAAGAAACGAGCGTTGAAAAGAGCGGATGACTGAAAAGTTATCTGCTCTTAATAATTTTTGATATAATATCTTAGTTATTTATAAAAGTAAGAACCCATTTTTCAACAAGTGAGTTTTCTTGAAGCGATATCAAAAAATGCCTATTACTTATACGGTAGAACGAAAAATTCTACACAAATCCATGTTAAAATGAAGGATCACGGAGGTATAAGTGATGACAAATCGAAAAGTTACAGACGAGATGCTGATTACATTTAAAACAAAATTGAAAGAAGAGGAAAAAACAAATAACACAATTGAAAAGTATATGCGAGATATTCGTTATTTTCTTCGCTTTACGCAAGGACGGGAAGTCAACAAGAGTTTGGCAATTGAATACAAAGCGTTTCTCGAAGAAAAGTATGCCATAGTAAGTGCCAATTCAATGCTTGCTGCGCTTAATTCTTTCCTTAGGTTCTTAGAATGGCACGATTTATGCGTAAAGCAATTTAGAGTGCAACGGCAAGCGTATTGCTCTGAAAACAAGGAACTCACAAAATCTGAATATCGCTCTCTTGTACGGACAGCAGAAAGAAAAAATAACGAGAGGCTTTCTCTCGTTATTCAGACGATTTGCGGTACAGGCATCCGTGTCAGCGAATTACCATATGTCAGGGTAGAAGCGGCACGGAAGGGCGCAATGATTGTTTCTTGCAAAGGGAAAACAAGAACTGTTTTTCTGATATCAAAACTTTGTAAAAAGCTTCTTGCATATGCCAAAAAACAGAAAATAAACTCTGGAATGATTTTCATTACCAAAAATCGAAAAGCGTTGAATCGAAGCAATGTATGGTGTGATATGAAAAAGCTATGCAAAGAAGCAGGCGTAAATCCCGAAAAGGTTTTTCCGCACAATCTAAGGCACTTATTTGCTCGTACATTCTATGGAATCGAAAAGGACATTGCCAAGCTTGCCGATATTCTTGGTCATAGCAGTATTAATACAACACGTATTTATATTATGAGTACCGGCGCAGAACACAAACGCAAGCTTGAAAATATGCGACTGATAATATAAAACGGACGTCATATCCAACGGATCATGACGCCCACTTCATAATTTTTATTATGTTGTGAACTTGCATATATGCAATTATTATTATATCATAAAAAATCAATTTTTTCAATAGTTTTCGCACAAAAAATGCTCTTTTTTAAACATTTTTTTGAAAATCTGCACGTCAAAAAGACCAATGAAGCGATATTTTTTCATTGGTCTATCTTGCTATGCCTATTTTTTTAGTGAAGTTAGTGCTTATATATATCTCTCGCGCGGACTATCATAACATAATAAAAATTATGTTGTATTCTTGACTGTGTCTAATATCGGTTATAAAGACTGATTTTAGGGAATTTATGCCGAATTTTTATCGTGGAGCATTTCATATGGTATAAATTCGTGAAAAAATACAGTTGAAGCGTAAAAATCTATTACCAAAAAGAAAAAGGAGCAGTCATATGAGTCAATGTTACAATTGTCGTTATTTTCGTTCTTCTGAGGGAAAGTGCGGATACAATGGGTATTCGCGTTCATCTTCTTCTGAATGCACCATCGCAGAGCATCGCCCTTACGGGGACCGTGTTTGCGGCAACTGCAAAAGCTTCCGTCCCGAAGAAAAGCGCTGTATGGAAACTGGTAATCGCAAGGATCCCTGGGAAAGCTGCGGCATCTACAAACATAATCCGGCGTGACGCTCGATAAAGTATGCTAAAATTAGGAGAAACAGTATATGGTTGAATTAGAGAAGGTAATTGAGACATTTAATACTGAAGAAGGATCAACCTTAGTTGCCGAATACTTAAAGCGCGTATTCCCGAAAGACGGGACTGACAAACCGAGCGACGATTGGATCAAGATGGCAACATTCAAGCTGATGGAATGCGTTTCTGAAAACGCCACTGTTCCGGAAGGAGCAGATTGTCACACGTTTTTGCTTGAATTCTTGAAAGGGCTGATCGACGCAACCGAACCTGTGGGCGAAGCAAAGACGGAATTCGCGGATGTTCCGCCCAGACCGTTGCCAACCGGCTCACCGTATCTAAATCCTGAGGAAGTCAATTGGCTGCTCAAATACGATGCAAAGGTGAAGGCATCAGCCGATTACTACGTAAAATGGTTCCGGAGAGAGCATGGAGATAAGTGCAGTTTAATGAACGACGAAATGATCATTGAAACGGCTTTGGATATGTTATATAAGCTGAATCGTCGAGACTCTTCTATCGTTTCCCGGCTTTCGGGAGCCGGACCTTCTTTCTTCAAGCAGTACGAAGAAGGCACGCCTGAAGAAATCGTTATCCGCTACTTGGATTCGTCGTCTGGCAGAAAAGAACGTGCTTCCGACACGTCAAGCACCGTTTCAAGACCGAAAGCTGATAGTTCATCGTATTCCGGTACCCGTTCCTCGCGTAAGTTCGATTCGGTACGCAAAGAGGAACTTCTGAAGGAGAAGAAAAAGAACACAACATTGGGAATTGTCTTTTTGTTTATTTTCTGGCCGTTAGCCGTCTATTTTTTCTACAAGGCCTCTCAAATTGGCAAGGAAATTGATTTGTTATAACGCTTAGAACATAAGTCTGTAGCGTTTTTGATGAAACAGATATGGACAATACACTCGCAAACAGCACAGTTTCCTCAACAAAAGATCCTGTTGCAGAAAAGGATGACAATATTCCATCTAAACACAAATCAGCTTTAAAAAAGGCAAGTCATATAGCGATATTATGCATATCAGACAAGGGGCGAAGATACCGTTGAAAGTAGCTTCGCCTTTTTTGATATTTAATAAACTGTTTTACGAGCACTCCTATTATTTATTATTATCGCAGTTTCGGAAAAGGAATACGGAATTTTTTGATGTTCTCGCGATATGATATAAATGAGGGTATTGTTCATAAGAAATGAGATAAAAGTTTTCGTTTCGGTTATCCAGATAAAAGAATATTTCATAGAATATTTTATCTTTAAGCTCGGATGATATTCCGGAAAGCATTTTAACAAGGATAATATTTACAGATTCTTGATTGCTTAATTTTCTGCAGGTAAGAATCACATTTTCCATTATGTTTTCGGAACAGAGAGTTCTGAGATATGTTTTGATATCGGACAAGGTGGAAAGCGAAAGCTCGACCGGTGAAAAATCGTTGGCGGAACGTATATTAAGCAATTCGGAGCGGTAAGCTTCTTCTTTTGTTTCGATAAGTCGGTATTTCAGGCAATATTTATCTGCATTTTCTGTATCGCCGATTAATCGAAAATAGGATATGAGAGCCATATATGCCCGGGGAGCTATATATCTGTTTTGTTCAGCGGCTTTTAAAACCATTGCGATACCGGATTCATCAAACTGTGAAAGAAGCAGCTTACCTTTTTCGAAACAGGCATTGGCATTATCGGGATTCCGGAAGAGTATTTCGTCGAAAATTTTTTCCGCACTTCGATATTCTGAAATCGTGATATATGCGATACCGATTTTCAAGAGATCGGATTCTTCGAGAAGAATACCGGTTTGTATATCCGACTCATATTTATCCGTTGTCTCTTTAGGAAAAAGATATTCGATGTTACGCATTTTATCATATTCCCCGCCAATAGAGTCAGCAAAAAGATCGTTTCCGAGCTTCAGAAGATTTTCTCCTTCGGAAATATAAGACTGATTTATCGAGGCGGAATCGAGTATAACTTCTTTCAGACCGAAGAAATCAAGCTTTTTCCTAAGTGGAGTTCCGAATCCTCCTTCCTCGGTGTTGAGAATCAAATTTTTGAGTGTCCCATCAGAGCGTAAAACCATTTTATTATATTCTGTAAGAAGGCGTTCCTGAAAGTCGCGGGGAGGCGCGGGATTCTCGTATAGACTGAAGGCGGGAGGTAATTTCAGAAAAATATGGTATCTCGTAAGCTTTGCTATCCCGTTTAGATAATCCGTTGGAATAGCAAAACGGATAACGGCATTGTTTTTTAATTTTTCGTCGCAGTCTTCAGCTTTTTCAAGCATAGCAAGTATTTTGGATTCAATCAATCTGAAAGGGAAGATAAGAAAGAAATTTGGGAAAATATCCGTTTCGCTATTAAAAGCAAGCTGCCAATGAGTATATTTTTTTTTCAAATCGGTGTCGACAGATAGGGAATTGTATTTGATCAATCCCATTTCGGCGGTCAGCATTGCTTCAAGCTCGTACTCAGTAAGAAGAGCAGGAATGTGAGTTCCGATAATAATGCGCATTTCGCCGTCGATCGATGTTGCCGATAGCGGGAATCCCATTTGAACAAAAATTCTGATTTTTTCGTTTATTCCGATTGCGGATGCGGCATTTCTTGCTATTTCAAAAAGCTTGACATACTCGTTTTGATCAAGCTCAACACAGTCGGTTACCGCTTCAAGCCTGATTGTTGCCGCATAGATAAAGCGATAAATCATGTAAGCGGCAAATAAGGAGAATAGGAAATGAACAGCCGGCATCAATTGATACGAGAGTCCGCACAGAAAGAGCGTGACTGCAAACGTAAGGAAAAGAATTGCGTAATAAAAATAGGAGAGTGCGAAGACTGTTTTCAGTGAGAGCTTAGGGGCTAAAATATTTTTTGTATTAAAGGAAAATAAAAATGAAATCGTAAAGACTGCACACAGTATGACAATCAGAATATCTGTTAAACTTTCAACTGAATATCCGTTTCGGCTCAGATATATTCCGAAAAAGTATATAAGACCGGAAAAAAGAAAGCTTAGACAAAATATAAGAAATTTGTGAAGGAGGTTGTTTCTCTTCATTTTTATTACCTGTCCTTACGGTATGTGGATTTTCTTCTTTTTTGGGATTTATAGGAAATTTCATATAAAACTGATGATAGATGAAAATATGGATAATTTATCTCTGAAAAATTCATGTATTAAAGAAGCTTGAGTAAAGTGAGGCGGTTTCTTACATACGGTGAATATCGGAGCGTAGCTGCAAGAAAGCTGTTATCTGACGGAAGACCAAGATCACTGAGTGTTGTTTTCCCCCCTTTTGAAGCGAGAAATTCGCTTACAAATTTGGCATCGGGAAGCTCGGTCTCTGCGAGGTGCCGTATCTCTTTCCATACGGAATTAAGCTTTTCCTGCGTTATGGTGTCGGGAATAAAGGGGATGTTTTCTTTTATAATTCCATCGGTAAGATCTTTAAAAACAGGGGAAAGAAATTCTCTTGTAAGGGGCTTTTTTGTAAGCTTTAAGTCGGAAACAGATTTATATAGGTCAAGGAGAATAATTGTCGATACCCCTACCTGTTCTCCGTGAAGTGCGTCAGTTTCCGGATTGGCACAGTGCATTTCCCAGAAATGAGAAAGGTGATGCTCTGCGCCTGATGCGGGACGGGTGTTACCGAATTGCTGAATCGCAATGCCGGAGAGAACAAGACATTCCATGAGCTTTGATACAAAGGCTTTATCATGATAATCGGTTTCTATAAGCCCCTTTATTGCATCGCGTTCCATTTTTTCTATATAAGGATCATAACGTTCTCCCGTCAGAAGATTGGCTACTTTCCAATCGAAAATGCACACATATTTTCCGAGAATGTCACCGATTCCCGAAAGTGAAAGAACGGAAGGCGCATCACATAACACCTCAGGTTCTGCAAAAAGCGCGACGGGAGCTTTGGCGGGAACCGTCAGCTTCTGTCCATTTATTGTCATGGCCGCCATAGACGATGCAAAACCGTCCACGCTCGCAGCGGTAGGAAATGATATGAGAGGAAGTCCTAGTTCTGCTGCGTTATACCGTGTAATATCATGTATCGAACCCGATCCGCAAGCAATCAATACACCGGATTTCTCTTTTTCTATTCTGCTTCTTGAAAGGGCGGCTGCTTCCGGAGTAGCATGTTGCCTATCCGGATAAACATATTTACTGTATTCATCAAAATATTCGTTTGCATATTTCTCGGTATTAACATCGCAGATTACGAAAGGTTTTTTACCGGAAAAGTCGTTTTGGATATAATTCATTAGCTTTTTGGCAGCTCCGATGCCTATAAAGACGGGCTCGGTTAAAATTTTATTCAGCATAATTTCGCGTCCATTCATATTTTATTTGTTTGGGAAATATATTGTATCAAGGGAATGCCAATAATTAAATTTCGGGAGGAAATACGGAATGTTTGTGTATTCAATGCGGGCTTCGACGCTGAAGCTCATCGGAGTGATAGGAGTATCCGTGATTGCGCTTGTGGTTTTGCTTACGATGATACCGACCTATGAGCCGACGGCGGCATCTCTTATGTATTCCGATGCCGCAACCTATAATTACAGTAAAATAAAAACCAATGATGACAGGTTAAATTTTCTGAATCAGTTTGGGTGGGCGGCGGAATCGACTCCAATCGAAGAGGAGGAAGTTACAATTCCGGGAGAATTTGACAAGGTTTTTGTAAGCTATAATGAGCTTCAAAAACAGCAGGGGCTTGATCTCTCAAAATATAAACGGAAAGATGTTACAAGATATACCTATAAGATAACGAATTATCCGGATTATGACGGTACCGTTTATGCCAACATACTTGTATACCGTGGCAAGGTAATAGGTGGCGACATATGTTCGGCAGACGTAAACGGATTTGTTCGCGGTTTTGACGGAAAAACCAAGCTTCCATAAAACAATTCGAAAGTAAATCATCAGAATGGCATTGAGTTTTCTTGTTCTACAGGATAAACCGTTTCGGCGGTATGTCAATAGCCTTTGCGAGTGAGAAAGAATAGAGTACGACTCTGTCTGCCGGGCGGCACATCAATTTTTCACAGGCCAAGAGATAATAAGATAATTGATTTATATGCTTATTGATCAGATATTCCTCCGCCGCTTTCGGATCAGTGCGGAGTTCATAGGGGATTCGATCGGTCTTATAGTCAAGAATGGTAAGCTTTTCGCGGGTATCTGTAAAAACGCAGTCCATGATTCCTTGAACCAGGACAGTCTCGTTTTTGAGCGATTCTTTCATCTCGGGTTCTGACGTGAAGATCGATGCAGGCAGTTTTGCGTTAAATCTGATCTCACGTTTGATAAATTCAGCATCTCTTAGAGAAAAGAAAATATCGGAGGAAAGGAAGCGATTAATCGCTTCTTTTTCTATAAGTTCTGATGTAAAGGCATCAAGGAAGCCATAGTCAATCAGTCTTTTGATTTCATGGTCAACACCGTACTTCTCAAGAAGAGCAAAATCGCAGAATTGCATAAACTGATGAGTGGCAGTTCCTCTGTCTGCCGCATCGGTGTCTGATTCTAACATAAAGGAAGGCTTCTTCATCTTTTCTTTACGTTTTGATGAGTATTTTACAGAATCGTCGTATTCGTCAAGTACCTCAGGATAAAGCTCTGATACCGAAAGCTTGGCAGGTATTAAATAACCGTTTCCGGGATAGCGGAAGTTGAATCGATTTCTGAACTCGTCTTCCAGTTTTTTTATCTCTTCCTCACAGCAAGCGACTTCTTTGTTTTCAGGAATGCTCTGAGTATTTCCGGTTGTCTTATCTTCCATGCTTTCTGATTTTGTTTCGTCTGCTGAAAGAATCCGGACGATATTAGGCAAATATTTTCCTATCGAAGAAATAAGAATCCATGAAATAAAGTTATCCCGAATTTGGTAAACATATCCGTTTGCACAATCGGAATACCTGGAAAGGTGGCGGCAATCTTCAACAAGCTTTTCGGGATCGTTGTCCGATGCTGTTATTATAAGCTTATTTACCGCTCTTGTCAAGGCGACATACAGTACCCGTATCTCTTCCTCACAGTTTTTTTCCGATATACCGAGAGCTTCCGCTCTGCGCATGAGTGTATCATATGTCGCAAGTCCCGTGTCATCTGACAATTTCATTGCGGTACCGAAATCTTTATCAATGAGCACTTTCTCCTGCGTATCCGCATTGGAGAAGGAAGCGGCACAGTCGCAAAGAAAGACCACGGGATATTCAAGTCCCTTTGACTGGTGAATTGTCATCACACGGACTGCTTGTTCCGCCTCGGAGGAAGCGGAGGCGGAATCAAAGCCGGCGCCCGATTCAAGAACATCGTTTATATATCTGATAAAATTGTAAAGTCCCTTGAAGCTGCCGGATTCAAATTTTCTTGCATAATCATATAGCATCAGGAGGTTTGCTTTTTTGTCGGAAAAGGAATTTTTCTCGTCAGTCCCGGTTGCCATTGCAAAAATATGAGTATCGCAGTAAATTGCCCATATCAGCTTATCAACAGGTTCAAAGGAGAGCTTTCGGTATTGCTCCAATTTTTCAAGAAAATACTTACCTTTTTCGAAATGATAATCGGCGGTATATTGCTTCAAGGCAAAGAAGAGAGAACCTTCTTTTGCATAATTTCGTATAGTGACAAGCTCGCTTAATGTAAAATTGAATATCGGGCTTTTGAGTGTTCCTGCAAGGTAAATGTCTCTTGACGGATTGTCAATGACATTAAGTATATTCATTACGAGAAGGACCTCGGGATTGACGAAAAGATCCTTTGATACCTGATTTTGGCAGGGAATGTTCAGCTTTTTCAGAGCATCTTCATAGATTGCTGCCGAACGGGAGGCGGAGCGAAGGAGGATGCAAATGTCACGGGGAGAATAACCTTCGGAAATAAGAGAAGAAATTCTTTCAGCGACAAATTCAGCTTCAACAGTGCGTCTTTCGGCAGACTTTCCTTTTTCGGAAGCAACAATATGTATTTCTACCTTGTCGTCTCCGGAGCCCTGTTTTCCGCAGATAAGCTCGTCGGAAGAATCATATGGTACGGTTTTTCCTGCCGAGGTAAAAAGCGAGCCGCATACAAGATTTACAAAATCGATGATCGGTTTATCACATCTGAAATTATGGCTTAAATATATTTTATCAATCCTGTTGTCAAGACGATAAGCGGCAAACAGAGCCGGTTCAGCTCCTCGAAAACCGTATATGCTTTGTTTGATATCACCGACCATAAAACGCGAGGACGCTGTTGAAATAGCAGTGAAAATCATATCCTGAAGCTTATTTACATCCTGATATTCGTCAATGTAAATCTCATCAAAGTCATGCGATACCGAAATTGCTGCTTTTGTAGGTTTTCCTGACTCGTCGACAAGAAGCTTATATGCTGTGCGTTCGAGATCATTGAAGTCCAGCAGGTCTCTCTTTCGCTTTTCAGCAGAATAGAGCTTTTCGAAGGATTTGAGAAATAAGTACAGCTTACGAACGAAGTCATGCGTTTTTACGGCGGTTTTTCGTACCGTTTCGTCATTTTGAGAGAAAAACAACTCGCATATTTTTGTGAGCTTATTTCCAAACTCAGTCCGCGCATTTCGATAAAAGAGACAATCATCGGTTTGATATTCTTTTTTCAACGGTTTGAGGGGAACCGGAGAGCGGCTTTCTAAAACTTTTTTTACCTTTTCGATATCGTGCGAACGGGCTGCTTCAAAAAGGCTTGCCGCATACCGGTATTCATATTCAAAAGAAGGATAATATTTATCGGCATATATATCATCGTTCTGAAAAAAGTCGCAGGCGTCAGAGAAAATTTTATTGTAGTAACCAAAAACGTCGCACAGATGCGCTGTTATCTGTTTTCCCCATACGGAACTGTAAATTCCTTCCTCTATAACCTTCTCAAGCTGATATGCCGAATCGGCAAGAAACTCTATACCGCGAGGAAAAGAGGCAACTTTTTCATATACGGATATGAGCATTTCCGATAACTTGTTGTCTTTCAGCGAAATAAAATTGTCTGCAAATTCCGCAAAATTTTCGATATCATGATAACCGGGGACCGAAGAATAGTAATTATCGATAACGAGATCGGCAACCTGTTCCATCATCAGTGAGGATTGAGTCTGATCCGAAACAGATACGGAAGGACTTAATCCGATCTGTTCGAAATTTTTCTTTATAAGGTCAAAACAAAAACCGTGTATAGTAGATATTTTTGCGTTTTGCAGGAGTATATATTGATGCTTCAGCCGTTTATCGTAAGGATTTTTTGCAATAGCCTCCGACACTGCCTTGGCGATACGTTCTTTCAGTTCATTCGCCGCTGCTTTTGTAAAAGTTACAATCAGCATACGCGAAATATCGGCAGGATTTTCTTTATCCGTCAGCTTTTCAATAATTCTTTTTGTCAGAACGGCGGTTTTTCCTGAACCGGCAGCAGCGGAAACAAGAATGTTTTTTCCGTTTCGGTGTATGGCGTCAAGCTGGGCTTCCGTCCATTTTCTTTCCGGCATCTTTATCTTACTCCTTTCATTGATTTGCCGAAAATGCCGCGGGATTACGGCATACGGCTTTGTGGGGACAATAACGGCAGCCGTCGTGCTTTATATCTTTGAGGGGAATTGCCGAAGCTTCTCCGGATTTGATTTCATAAGCAAGCTTTGAAACCGTTGAGCAAACGTTGTCCATAAGCTTTCCGAAGTCTTCAAGAGTTTCGAGAGAGAGAGAAGAAGAAAGACTTCCGTCTTTTTTCAGAGTAACGGGTATATATTTACCGGATAGTTTTCTTTCCATAAGGCGAAGTATTTCTTCGTCGTTTATAAGCACTCCCTTGCGCTTCAGCGTATCGGAGACGGCAGAGAGTACTTCTGCTTCCTGTGTATCGGGCGTTACGTTCACATCCGAAGTTTTGGCAGTACAATACAAGACGCCTGCGGGAAGGATATCGCCTGTTACCCCCAGCGTCTTACGGAAGGTTCCTTTTCTGTCTTTCCATATGGAGAATAGGTAGAGAAGCATTTGAAGATTAAGTCCGAGACTTATGTCATAAAGAGAAAATTCTTTATTTCCTGTCTTATAGTCAACAACACGAACATAAACGTTTTCTCCCCTGCGGCAGATATCCACTCTGTCGACAATTCCGTAAATGTATGCGCGGCTTCCGTCGGGAAGAGGAATGTCAAGCGGTGCAACCGTATTCGGAAGATCGCCGTTTGTTATTTTCATCTCAAAAAATCTCGGTATAAATTCACTCTGTGAAAATTCATCGAGCAAATTATTGATCAGAATCATGACAGAGCGTCTGAGCCTCTTGAAAAGCTGAAGTGCGCGCTCCGAGATTCTTTTGGTTTTATCTTCCCCGAATATACCCGTTATATAATCGTCGATTATATCGTCAACAAGCCGTGTTTTTTCTTCCTCGGAAAGCTCCTTTATCTGTCCGTCTTCATCCGTTACGGCGGAAAAGAATCTTTCAAGAATACGGTGGACAAGATTTCCTGTATCGGAGGCGCGGAACTCATATCTTTCTCTTGGCTGAAGCTTAAGAACGTAATTACATTCGTATCCGAAAGCGCACATTACATAGCTGTCAAGACGGGATTGGGTAAGGGAAATATCCCCGTTGAAAAGTAATTCTGCGGTTTTCTGATCAAGTTTTTCGTCTTTTGTGATAAGCGGCTGCCTTTTTGAGGCAAGGAGAGGCGCGTATTCCGTATCCTCGGAATAA
>OJNI01001206.1_pt1 | contig 15514 bp, 16 predicted proteins | sample 1597441 | NCBI WGS metagenome assembly OJNI01 (sample SAMEA2452131, study PRJEB22498) | human gut metagenome | reverse complement strand
AGGATACCAACCTGCCGAACAAGCATTTTTGGGTATTGCTGCCGAAGCAAGTCAACGCGAAAAAGAAGAATGGCGGCAAAATCAGCACCCTATAACACATACAGTTGTACAATATGGAGCAACGGTAAAAGCAAAGGCTACCGATTATCTTGTGTTCCCAGACGGACGTAAATTTTATGTTCAGGGCGTAGATAATGCAGGTAGCCTTAATGTATCTATGATTTATTATGTTGAGGAAAGGTTTGATATAAAATGATTAGCATTGAAATTATTGTTCAAGCTGAACTTGATAAGATAAAAGCACAGTTGCCGGGAAGAACTGCACGAGTATCAAGTGCATTGCGAAATTCTGTTTTTAATGTGATGGCAGGCGGCGGTGTATCTGCTCCAGGTCAACCACCGGGAGTGAGAACGGGAAATTACCGTAATTCTTTTGTTTCATCAACAGAAAGCAACGGAATGTCATTTACAGCGAAAGTAACAAGTGATTGTTTGTACGGTCCGTTTTTGGAAGACGGTACAAGTAAGATGGCAGCAAGACCACACTGTGACCGTATTGCAGAAGACGCATTGCCGCAAGCTATTGCAATATACAGTGAACTATATTAAAGGAGAAAGATTTATGTTTGAAGAAATTTTAAATAATCATCTAAGGAAATGTTCCGATATAACATCATATTTAACTAAATATGATGATGAGCCTGCGATTTTTAATCAGACAGCCCCTGACGATATGTCTGATTTATGGAACGATAACGTACAATATGGACGAATTGTATTTTTTGCAAATATGCAATCCGACACAGAACGTAAAATCAGTGGTACAGTAGAAATTGATGTGTATTTACAAGACACATCAGAGATTGAAGCAATAGCAGAAACGGTCAAAACAAATGTAGACGGCTATTTCTTTAGCGGTAAGTCGGAAACAACAATTCTTGCGAAATGGAATTCTACACGATACGTTGATGTTGCGGACAAAAAAATAACCGTTGCGGCGGTATTGTTTACACTACTTGCGTTTCCTAATCAACAAACCTGCGAGCCTGATCCGATTAAACTGGTTAATGAATGGACACGAAAATTACTACCCGATGTAAAACTGATAGGATATGATGAAGATATTCCGACCGTATGGAAACCTCAAAAGGATATTCCTGCGGTGTACTGGCGAAAATCAAAGGTAGGTAATTGTGAACGAATACCTAGCATGTATGCAGGTGATTGGTACACAGCTGTAATGAACGCTCATATCTTTACAGAAGATATAGCTGTTTCTAATGCTATTGCGAGTATGATGTGTACTAAGCTAAATCAAAAAAAGGTATTACAATTTCCTGATGGAACATGGATGCGTGTTGATAATAACAATCAACTTCAGCCTGGAACTGATGAATTAAGAGTCGGTCAATTATCTGTTGAAGGTGATTATTGCGTATTGCGCAAAGAGCCTGATTCAGAATTATTGAAACATATTAAAATAAATGATTAAGAACGTCTTATTTAAAGGCGTTCTTTTTTGTATAAGGAGGTAATCTTATGGCAACCAAAACTGTAAAAGATGAAAAAACAGCAGATGTGCCAGCTGAAAAGAACTCTGCAAAGGTAAAAACATCATCTGTATCAAGATATACCGTTGATGAATTATCAAAGGCAGAAAATGAATTTAATGCGAATAATGTTATTATTCGTACAGCGCTTTCAAGGGCAGACAAGGATTTATTTACTTTGGAAGAAGCTAAAGAAATTGTATCAAAATTTAAAAACAAGGAGGTAAAATAAGCATGGGATATGTTTATGAAGACGGTAAGGAGTACCCTCGTGCCGGTGTTTACAGACGTTCAAGTAACGGTAATGTAAATAATACTGTAGCGTCCGCTTTAGACGGTATAGGTGTGTTGCCTATTAAATCTGATTGGGGACCGCTGAATGAAGTCACTATTCATGAAATTGGAACGTCTGATGTTACTATGAAAAATACATATGGCACAGGCGGTACAATGAGTGTGGCAGAGGCTTATATGGATGGCGGCTTAGATAAGTTGTACTTAGTTCGTTTAGGAACAGGTGGTAAGAGCGGCAAGATTGAGCTAAAGTCAAATGAAACAAAAGCTGTTACACTAACACTTAAATATCCTGGAACACATGAATTTACTGTATCCGTAAGAGATAAATTGGGTGTAGAAAATACAAGAGAACTTGTGATTTATGATGGTGCAAAGGAAGTTGAAACAATTACATTTGCATCAGGTACAGGCGAGCCTAAAGCGTTGGAAAAGGCTGTTGAAGATATTCAGAGTAAATACGTTACTGCAAAAGCGGAAGATGGCGTTACGGACACCATTACTGGTGTTTCACAACAACCGTTTGAGGGCGGAGAAAACCCTACTACTACAACGGCTGATTACAGTACAGCGTTTGAGGCATTTGAACCGTATTACTATAATACAATCGCACTCGATACCGTTGATTCGGATGTACAAGCACTATTAATAGAATATATAAACACATCATTCAAAGATGGTAATCTTGCCATAGCCGTTATAGGAGATAAAGGCAGTGTCGATATAAATAAGCGTATGGAAAATGCGTCTAAGATAGACAATTATCCGATTGTTTATTTCGCAAGCGATTTTGTGAATTCTAATGGCGATACCGTCAGCGGACCTGAAGCAATAGCAACAGCGGCAGGCGTTATTGCCGCCACACCATCAAGTAAAAGTATAGTTCGTACAGAAATGCCGGGAGCGGCAAAGCTTACAGAACGACTTAAAAACAGTCAATATGAAGACGCCGTAAGAAACGGGTTGCTACTTCTGTCTGTTAATGCAGACGGCAAGGTGGTTTTTGATAGTGGTGTCAATACGCTTATTAATCCTGATGAAGAAAAGCAGGATAACGGTTGGAAGAAGATTAAACGTGCAAAGGTAAGACATGAAACATTCTATCGCTTGGATTGTGAAATGGATAAACTTATCGGAAAAGTAAACGGAACAAAAGACGGTATTGCAAATGTCATTCAAAGAGGTCAGGCTGTACTTGATACTATGGCTGACGAGGGCAAGCTTATTGACCCTACATTTAAGCTCGATACAAATAAGGGTTACGGCGCCGATTATGGCTATTTCGTAGTCAATGCGGTTGACGTTGATACATTAGAGCGTATTTTCATTCATTACAAATGGAAATACAGTGAAAATTCTTAATGATTGGAGGTAAGAAAAATGGCAGTTGGAAACAACAGTACATTAGATACAACTGAATTAATGACAGGTAAAGACGGAAAATTATTTGTCGAAGTTAATGGCGTTAATACGTTCCTTGCAGAAATTAACGAGTTTAAAGTTGCAATGAATGCAAACACAACTGAATATCAAGGTGTTGGTTCAATTTTGGTGGGAACGGTTCCGACAGGTGTGACATTTGATTTGACATACACAGAGGCGGTAATCAGAGATGATGTTATAATGGCACCACTGCTTAAGGCGATACAAAATGGATATTTTCCTGTATTCAATTTTCAAGGGGTATCTATTAAGCCTGACGGCAGCAGTGAAGAACGTATAACATTCAACAATGCTATACCAAACGGAGCATTTGACTTAATGAATTTAACTCCTGGTGATGTAATCAAGAGAGCAAACTCATTTAGATTGAATTCTATTCCGAAGATGATTTCAGAAATGGCAGCAAAGCACCTTTACAACTAATTACATAAAAAATGGTTTGAGAGGACGAGCCATTTTTAAGTTATAAAAATTTTTAATTTATATATGCGGAGGTAATAAAAATGGTAAATAAAGAAAATACAAATGTAACAGGTCTTGAGTCTTCAACAAATTTTGAACAAGACGAAAGGAGCATTGTTAAGGCATTGCTTGAAGCGGCAGATTATCGAACAAGCAATGAGGGCAGCACAAGAACAATAAATGTGAAAAATGCAAATGGCAAAGTCTTGTTTTCATTTACGATAAGAGGCTTATCGCAAAGTGAAATACAAGCGGCGGCTAAAAAGGCAACAAAGCAGATTCCTAATCCAGCAGGTCCAAAATATCCTAAAATTTCGGGCGAAAGAAGTACAACGGAATATCATAATAATCTAATCTATACGGCAACAGTAGATGAGGATAAAAAGAAAATTTGGGGCAACACAGAGATTAAACAGAAATTCAATATCTTTGATGAAACAGATTGCGTTGATATTCTGATTAATGCAGGCACAAAGTCAAAAATAGTTGAAGAAGTTCTTAAACTCAGCGGATTTGACGGTGAGGATGTCGTTGACGAAGAAGACTACATAAAAAACTGATAGAAGTCAGTCCATTAATGCGGAATTTGTATGATATTTTTGTGTATTCGGGATTTCGTACATTTCCAAATGAAATAATGCGACTGACAGAGGGTGAACAAAAAGTAGTATTTGCATTCATGGAAAAAGCCAAGAATGAACGTAAAATGCCTATTGTGCTTGGAAACTTCCCTACAAAGCAAAATAGTTGACAAATCTTCTTCTATTTGCTAAAATTATACAAAAGGGAGGTTTTTACATGAAAAAGGAAAAAATAAAAATTTTTATTATAATATCTGTAATTGTGGCTATATTAGCTACAATAGGAGTGATTGGCGTTTTTCAGTATCGTAAAATTACTTTGGAAAAATACAATACAGATATACAGGAGCAACTGACGAATTTGTCACATCTTGAGAACGAGGTGTATTTTAATCCTGATTATAAAAAAGATATTTCTGACATTGAATCAGAAAGCAAAATTGCTTTTGAGAATAAGCAACTATCAAAACTATCCGAAGTGAGAAATCAAGCGACAGATTTGTACGATAAAATATCTGCAGAGATAGACAAATATAATAAGTATTACACACTGTTGACGGAAACTGTTGAAAATTCAAACAATTTAAAGAAAAACTATTTCTCAAAGACTTATGATACTTCGAAATTGGATACTACTAAAGATAAGGCTGAAAAAGCTATATCAGAGTCAGAATATACCCAATATGAAGAGTTATATAATACGTTGTCTGAGCAAAATACCATACTTGAAACCAATATCCAAAAATCGTTATCAGAGATATATAACAAAGTCACAGATGAAGAAAACTTTGATTTTCCTTTTGCAGTAAAAGAAGCAGAAATTCCAGCTCAACTAAGCTTTAAACCACTTGTAAAACAAACAGAATCATATCCGACATGGGTTACGTCAAGGGATTCAGAAGTGTTGAATGAGCCTCCTGTTGCTTGCTTATTTATAGGTGGTTCATCAGCCGAGTATAATTATACAATAAAGCAGATACCAACTAAAGAGATAGCTGTTCAGGATGAAAATAGAGAACTTCAGAAAGTTTTAGTTAATACTCAAATAACATTTAAAGTTTTGGAAAAATTCAGTTGGGAGAATAAGGTTTCTTTAAATGAACGTCCAGCGTACTTTTTCAAAGATAAAAAGGACCAAATATATTTAGCATTAAAAGACTACGAAGGTGGAGAATATTACATATTATATCTACCTGGTCAGTAAAAAGAAAAATAATACCTAAAGAACGGTTATCAAAAATGATAGCCGTTTTTTGTATGTAAATTTGATGGAAAGGAGGACACTATGGCAAATTCAAGTATAGAAATTGAAATAGTTGCTGATTTTAAAGATAATGCCACAGGTAAAGTTAAAGCATTAAATGCCGAACTCGATAAACTCGAAAAAAGAAATGTTAATGTTGATATTACAGCAACAGACAGAGCCTCAAAAGCTATGGAAAGCATAAATGGCAAATTAAGTAAAGTTGACGGTACAAAGACTGCTACTGACGAAATCGACAAAGCTGTTGACAGAGTAAACAATATAGCTGATGGAGTATCACCAATTAAACTTAAAGCAGATACATCAGAGCTTGAAAATGCTGTTGATAAGAGTATCAATAAAATAAACACAGTTGAAAATAGTATCGGAAAAATGAGTGCAAGGGAATTGTCGGGCGCTGATTTAAGCGATGATGACTGGTTTAAAAAATATTTTAAAAATTCAGAAACAAGCACACAATCCGCAACCCAAAACGAAGCAGAATGTGCGATTGATACTGACTGGGAACATGTCGCTAAAGTAAATGGCAAAGCAACGGCTGAAATAAATAGATGGAATGAACTTGTTGATAACGCTGGAAAATTAGGCATAACAACAGAAGGTTATGGACTCTATAACATTGATGAACTTGAAACAGAAGTGCAAAAGAGTGCCAGTTTAAAAAATTTGCAAGAGTCAGCTGATGAATACGGACTTAAATATTCAAAAAATGCCAGTGAAAGTTCAATGCAAAAACTAGTAGGTGCTTATGAAGATGAACATTTTCAAAAAGATTATGTTGATAAAAATACTAAAGCTATTGAAAAAACAACTAAAATGCTTGGTGATTATGGGAACGATAACGAAAATCAAACCATAGATAGTATAAAATCATTCGGCAAAAGTATGGCAACAAGGTACTTAGGTGTTCAATCTGTGTATTCGGGGGTAACGGATGCTTTTAGTGATATTACTGACGCATATAGCAGTGGAAATCGCAATGATATGCAACGTAGTTTAACTCGTGGATTAACAAAAGGCGGTTTGATAGGAGCAGGTGCTGCAATAGGCTCATTTATTCCTGGAGTGGGAACGTTGTTTGGAGCTGGAGCAGGTGCATTGATTGGTCAACTATGGGGTGATGATATTGCTGACGGTATATCTGGAATTCATAAATCGGCTGAAGAATTAAGACAGGACCGACTGGATGAATTATTTGGTGATATAGCAATGTCGACAAGTGATTTGGGTAAAGTGGTTCAAAACATGGTCGGCTCATGGCAGACACAAGTATCACAAGCACATAAACAAGCATTGACAACAGGATATTCATTACAAGATACTACTAATTCGTCTTATTTTGGAGTTGTTGAAAGCGGAAGTAAACTTGATATAAAAGGAAATTTAGGGTTTAATATTCCTCAACAAGAATTCACGTCTTATGCTGATGAAGTCAACAGTTATATGGATGACATCGAAAATCAAATGAATCAAGAAATGTATAACGCATTTATGGTTAATGATGATTTGTTTGGCTATGGACAGTGGGATACAACTGCCTTAACTGACAAATGGAAGACTGCTTTTGAAACTTTTAAAAAACAGAAAAAAGAACTGAGCAAATATTTAAAGACAGCATTAAACGATAATTGGTTTTCACCGGATGAAGAAAGTCATGTTTTTAGCACTATACATAATATGCAACAGACATATTCTGAAGTTGCACCAAACACAGACCAAACAAAAGCCGATACATATTCATTTCTTGTTCAAAATGGTATGTTATCAAAAGACGCTTATGACAGTGTTATAAAAGATATTCAGTCGGAATATACAAGCGATATGTATAATTTAGCTGAAACGAGAGCAACAGCTATTGCGAATGGAGCAGATGTTACTTCTGCTGATAAAGCAATGTGGGACGCTACAAGTAGTAAAACAGAAAGTTATTTGCAAACGATGTTGAACAATACACAAGATATGTACGGCAAAGACTATAATTCTGTTTTAGCAGATGTATGGAATGGTAAAGATACATGGTACGGCGGACATCTAATAGGATTAAACGACCAATTAAACGGAGATAGATCTCATTCTGCATTTAGACAAACATTAGACAATTATGAAAAATACAATGGATACAATGATAAAAAAGGTAGTTTAGCTGGTGCAAAAGGTGAATTGGAACACTCAATGAACATCGGAGATACTGCTGAAAAAGAAGTAGTAAAAGAAGCATATGAAAAAATGCAACCTACGGTGGAACAAGCAGAGCGACAATATCAAGCTGCAATATTACAACATCAAGACCCAAGTCAATACTTGGATGAGATGATGGGGTTATATCAATTTGGTGCAATGGGCGGAGATGACGTTGCTCAAGAAAAATATGCGGCAATGCTTATGGCTGGTGATATCAAGGCAAATAAAGCCATAAATGATTTCTATGGTACTGATTACAAGCGTATGGCTGAAGAAATGGGTGATGATTTTGCTGATATATGGCAAATGCTAAATGGCGGGAATACAGAAAGTGCCATTGAACAAACGACAGAAGCTGCAAAAAATGCACTCGAAAAAAATGCAAAAGATACAGTAGATGCAATAAAGGACAATAAAGACCAAAAGATTGATGCTATGAATGAAACTGACGAAAAAGCAGCACAAGCTGTTGAAGATAGCACCAAGGAACAAGAGGCTTTAGAAAGCAAAACCGATGGAACAGAGCAGTCCAAAGAAGATACAAAATCAACTGAGTTGCCAGACGATTTAGGAGAGAATGTACTCGATGCTGTCAGTAGCAGTATTGAAAATATTAAAGACGGAAAACTAAAGGATTTAGAACTTGGTAAAACGGTTATGGATTCAATCAGTGAAAGTCTTTCAACGGATAATATGGATTTCAAAGAACTTGGTTTTGGCGAAAGTCTTATGGGAGCAATCAGTGAAAGCCTTTCAACCGATAATCTTGATTTTAAAGAATTAGGCTTTGGCGAAAGCTTAATGTCAGCTATAAGTGAGAGCTTATCAGTGGACAATATGGATTTTGGTAAATTGGGTTTTGGCGAGAGTTTAATGTCTGCAATAAGTACAAGTCTATCGGCAGATAATATGGACTTTAGCCAAATTTCGATAGGTGAAAGTGTAATGAATGGCATTAGTTCTTCTTTGGCTGAAACTGATTTTAGCGGGTTAGATATAGGTACAAAGATAACTGATACTATTAATGCAAGTATGGGTGAAAGTGTTGAATTACATCCTAATTTTACGGTTGTTCCTGGGACTGTTGATACATCAAGTTTATCATCCGCCATAAATGACAGTATATCGACTATAACTGAAAATAATTCGGAATTATCCGTTTTGGCAAAGGTTGATGGTACAGCAAATTATGAACTCGGAACATACCCGAAAGAAGTACCCAAGATAACAGGCACAGCTAAATATACAGGTATTTTTCCGACAGTAGCACCTAAGATATATGGTACAGTTGAATATCGTACAACATTTGGACATTTTGCACATGGTACTCGTAATGCACCTGAGGGATTGGCATATTTGAATGATGACGGAAGTGCAGATCCTCGCGAATTGGTTGAACACAACGGTCAATTTTTGATGTATGAAGGTCGTAATGTACTTGCTCCGCTGTCAGCGGGAGATAGAGTATTTACATCATCAGAAACAAAGGATATTTTATCAGGACGTGGCATTCCTCATTATGCGACAGGACTTAATAATGATGTCATAGAAAATGAGAAAATACAAGGTGGCGGCTCAACAAGTGGTGCAAATGTGCATTTTGAAAGTGGTTCAATGTCTATAATGTTTAATATTGATGGTTCTAAGGACGGCAATGTTGTTGAACAGATAAAGGCACATGCACCTGAAATAGCACAGTTAATATCAGATGAAATTGACCGACATTTAACTGCCTCATTTGCTAATTCGGGAGGTAATAATGAATGAGAAATTGTGAGAGTATAATTTTTATAATTGAAAAGGGTACACATGACGTTTTATCAATACCGTGGACACCACAAAAAATAAAATTCCGTTCGGGTGGACAAAATTTTGCCGAATATGACATAATGGACCTTGGTACTATTCAAGAGCCTACTGGTACAGGTGTACGTTCGATTCGGTGGGATGATGGTATATTACCCGGTAGAATGCAAGCAAATATGCCTTGGCAAAATGGTGCTTGGCAACCGCCTGTCAATTTTCAAGGTATGTTTTCAATGTGGAAAGCTAATAAAACGGTACTTACGATTTTGATAACAGGTACACCGATTTGTATGGATGTACATCTTTCGGATTATGATATTACATATCAAGACGGATTTGGCAGTTATCATTATTATATAGAGTTTACAGACTGCGTTAAACCGACATTTACCGTTACAAATACCGAACCTGATTCTGCTGATGGAACGGACAGAGATAAAGACCCTGCACCTGCAATATATACCATAGTTGAAAATGATACATTATGGGGCATCGCACAATGTTATCTCGGTGACGGGTTGCGTTGGGAAGAAATTTATGAGTTAAACAAAGATGTAATCGAGGACACCGCAAAACAGCATGGTTTTAGTAGCTCGGAAAGAGGTTGGTGGATATTCCCCGGTACCGTTATTAAAATTCCAGGAACATCTTCTGGTGATAACTCTGCCGGTGCAACAGTCGAACTTAACAATGCACCGATATATGTTTCGTCTGATGCGGAAAGTATTGCAGGCAGAGTGACAGGAACATATTATTTGTATGACGGAAAAGAAATTCTCGGCCGATATAGGATAACAGATAAATCTTCTGATGTAGGACGTACACCAGTTGGTGAATATGTCATTGGTTGGCTACCTAAAGAGTACATATAGGGGGTAAAAAGATGGCATATTCATTTAGTGAACTTATAAAGCCAAAGCAAACGGTTGTAAAAGTAAAGTTATCATGCAATGTTTTAAAGTATAATCATAATCATGATAAGAATGGAAGATTTTGCTCCGGTAATGATGGAGGAAAAGTTGACAATTCTCAAGATGATGCTATAATACATGATAGAGGTGGTAGAGTGTCTGAGATAAATAAACTTGGTAAAATTAATACTCATCTGTTGGAGCAAGAATTCGGCTCGTTGAAAACCGATGAGATTATCGTTACCAATGAGCGTATAACTCATATTAAAGAGCGACATCCTGAAGATTACGAATTGTTTAAAAAGTATGGAAGTGATACGGTTGAGAATCCTGATGAAATTATCAAAGACTGCAAGAATAAGAACACTGTATTTATGATAAAGAAGTTGGAAAATACAAACTTAAATGTGGTAAGTAAACTATCTTTAACATCGGATACTAAGAATTTAAAAAATTCAGTAATGACATTTTACAGAATTCGTTCGAAGAATTTAAGTAAATTAGAAAGAAAAAATAAATTACTTTACAAAAAGGAATAAAAGTGTTATAATATAAGTAAGATAAATATGTATTTTGAAGTAGAGATTGTGCTGCTACGCACCTTTTAGGTCAAAAGAAATGTGGGAAAGGGCACACCCACCAAAATACTATTAGACCGCTTTGACAAAGTCAAGGCGGTTTTTATATTATAATGACTTAGTAAAAGGCACTATTTTAAATAATAGTGCTTTTTTTGTACGATTTTTAGGAGTGGGGTTAATGGATTATGTAAGAGTGGCATCAAAGTCTTCGCCAATATACAGCATTCATTTTCTTAATTCTGATAAATTAGATGTATTTGTTGACGCAGTGACAACGGATTTAAAACTTACCGAAAATAAAAATGAGCTTGCACAAAAGGTAACGATAAGCCTTGTAAACTGTATAAACGGTGAATATTTGCTATCAGAATTAATTAATGTGTGTGATAGGGTGTTTATATATGCCAATGACGGAGAAGAGTGTAGAGAAGTTTTCAGAGGGTATATATGGCGTAAGAATTATCAAAACAAGCAGAAGAAAATAATATCATTGACGTGCTATGACAATTTGATTTATCTGCAAAATAGCGAGGATAGTTATTATTACCCTGCCGGTTGGAAAACTGTTGATATATTCAATGATATATGCTCCAAATGGGGTATCAATCTTGTATATAACTATGAATCTATAGAACATAAGAAATTGCCTATTTCGGGTAAAATTTCTACTATGTTTACTGACCTTTTGGACCGTGTGAAGAAAAAAACGGGTATAAAATACGTAATACGCAGTGCCGAGGATATTATTTATATAGATAGATACGGAGCTAATGCAAATGAACGTGTTTACGAAATTAACCGTGGCGAAAATGCAATATCCACAGCAAGTAACATTTCAATGGAGGACGTTGTTACAAAGATAATTTTTACAGGTAAAGCAGATGATGACGGAAAAGTATCAATCACAGATACATTGGAAGGGGACACAGAAAAATGGGGAACACTTCAAAAGGTTATTCGTGATGATACTGAAGATGAAAAATCAGATAAAGAGCCGGAAGACTCATTATATGAAAATGCCCATGATGAGGGTCAATACATTCTTGATGAAAACGGAAAACCTAAAGAAACATACGAAGTAACAGCTATAAATAATCCGTGGATAAGAAAAGGCGAACTTGTTAAAGTGGGAGCAGGAGATATGAATTTTCGATATATTGTCACAAGTATCACGCATAACGCAATAAATCGACAAATGAATATTGATTTTGAACTTGCAGATGAAAGTAAGTTATAAGGGAGTGTTTATATGAATGCGTTTGATAGATTAGGACGAACACTTCAAGCACAGATGAATAACGCTGTAAATGATGGTAAGAGTATTTTAATTGAATATGGTACAATTACAACTGATTTTGGACTTAAAATTGCAAGGTTTGATACGGTTATTCCGAAAGGAGAGTATTTAATTGATAAGAGATTATCAATAGATTATAAACCTGAGATTGAAGTTGTAACTTCATTATCTGACGGTCACAGTCACACTGTTAAAATTCCTATCACAGAGGGGATAGAACGTATCAAAGCGGGCGACAGAGTATTGGTATGCTGGATAGATGTTGATCCTATTGTTGTTGCTGTTATTGTAAGTAGCAGTGATATAGGGAAGGAGAGTTAATTATGGCAAATTTATTTCCAACGGCAAATAATATCATGACAGTGCCTTTGGATAACCTTAAACAAAATACACCTGTCGGATATAAGAGAAGTTTAAAATTCGATTATGACACAGGTGATTTTGTTCGTGACGGTCAGCACAGATTAGTTTCTGCGTCGGGAGTTGAGGCATTTAAACAATGGTGCGAAAATTGTATATCAACAGACAGATATGCGTATAGCTCATATTCAACTGATTTCGGTATTAATTTAGATTTGATTATGGCATTGCCTGATAAAGCTGCACAAGAAATTATGCTGAAAAAAGAAATAACAGAGGCGATAATGGCTGATGATTATAAAAGGGCAAAGTCAGTAGATGATTTTTCGTTTAATTGGATTGATACCGATGCGGTTGAGGTGGAATGTACGGTAACAGGCATTGATAATGCCGAGATAGATATAAAAGCTACGGTAGGAGGGTGAGAATATGTCGCAATTTATTATTCCTGATTTTATAAAAAATGCGGATGTCAATAAGATACATAAGCGAATGAGAGATAATCTGCCAAATGATATTGACAAATCTGAAGGTTCGGACGTTTGGAATTTAACCTATCCAACGGCATATGAACACGCATATTTTGCACAGTTTTGTATTCTAAATGCTCTTCGATTGATATGGCCCGAATTTAGTTATGGTACATATGCAGATTATCACGGAGCATGCAGAGGCATGGCAAGACGAAAGGCACAGCATGCTACAGGAAGTGTCAAGATTATAGGTAATATAGGTGTAAATATCCCCAAAGGTACAGTTTTTACTACTGCACAAATCGCTGATGAAAGTGTAACGGAGTTTGTTACAACAGAAAATGTGTCAATAGGTGATAATAAAACGGTAACGGTTAATATCATTGCGGCTATAGCGGGAAAATCGGGAAATGTTCCGGCAAATACTATCACTGTTAATAGTGATAAAATTGTCGGTTTATCCAGTATTACAAATGAAACAGCTACAACAGGCGGCTATGATGAGGAAAGTGATGAAAATTTTATTGAGCGTATCAAGGAATATGACCAGTCACAGGATAATTCTTTTATCGGAAATGATAACGATTACAGACGTTGGGCGTTAGAAGTTGACGGAGTAGGTGAGGCTGTTGTAATCAGTCCTGAAGATAATCCGAATGTTGAAGATGATAGTGGTGTTGTAAATATTATCATAGTTGATTCAAATGGAGTTCCTGCAGATACAACATTATGTGCGGCGGTTTACAATCATATTATGCAACCAGTGCCGTTATCGATAGACGGAAAAAAGACGGACGGTCAAACCACCACAATCGAACGGCTTGCACCGCCCGGAGTTATTCTTGAGGTTACAGCACCAACAACTATAGCTATCAGTGTTTCGGGCTTAATTGAATTGGATAATACAGTTGGAATTGAAGATATAAAGAGTAATTTTATTTCGTCAATATCTGAATATATTGTACAAGCAATAAAAGACGGTGAAGTGCGATATAGTAAAATTGCATCTATTTTATCAAATACCGCGGGTGTAGCTGATTATAAAAATTTGATTGTAAACGGAAATAACACAAATGTACAGCTGATGTTAAATCAAATTCCTACAATATCAGAAACAACAATAAAATTTGATGTTGGACTTGTAGACGGGTAGGTGTAGTATATGTATTCAACAGAATTAATGGAGCAGATATTAACCAGTGAGATAGGACAACAGATAATACAACGAGTTACCAATAAATATGGTAACAGTTATGTCGGACTATGGTTATTTCAGATTATCGGAATGTCTAATGACGAGGTTAAGGCAATGGTTGAAGATTTCAAAAATCAAACGTTGCCACAAACAGCGACATGGTCTTTATCATTATGGGAGCAGTCAATGGGCTTACCTGTTAATGAAAGTGAGAGCGTAGAGCAACGTCGGCAGAATATTATAGAAAAACGTCGTAGACGAAATGCTATGAATCCTGCAAGAATAGAAGAAATAATATCAGCAATGACAGGTACAGATGTACGAATTGATGAGTATTATGGCAAAAATAGATTTGCGATATATCTTTCATCTATTCCGTCACTGGTAGATGAATTATCTGTTAGGAAAAAACTAAAAGTTATAAAACAATCTCATAAAGTTTTTGATATATTTTATGAACAGGCTATTAAAGGGGATATATATATTGGCGGTATTATTCAAAAATCAAAAGAAATTACGTTAGAGGAGGTATGACAATATGGAAAAATTCTATCCTACAAAAGCGGGTATTGAATATGCTGCTTTAACTGCGCAAGGAAAAATCATAGAATTTACAAAAGGTAAATTTGGGGACGGTGTAAGGAGTACAGAAAATATAACAGAGCTTACTGATTTGATACATCCTCTTGGCGAATTGCCGATATCGAAAAAGAGTGTAAAGAACAGTACAATAATTACAACGACACAATTTTCAAACAGGGTTGGCGGTAGTATATTGCCAACTTTTTATTTGATGGAAATAGGGTTATTTGCAAAGGTGGTTAATGCTGACGGTACTGATGATGACGAGCATCCGGAAACATTAATAGGATATGCGTTTGATGGCCACGGCGATAAAATCATCGGTACATCATTAAGTGAATTTATCATTAATATTCCGTTGACAGTCGCTGATGTCAATAATGTAACTGTTGATATTGACAGTCTTGTATATCCAACATTAAAGCAATTTGAAGATGAAGTCAATACAAGAAAAACAGAAGATGAAGAATTGGAAACTGAAAATGGGGAAAATAGGGCGAGCCATTTTTTAGAAATCAATAAAATATGGTTTAC
>OJNI01001196.1_pt1 | contig 15582 bp, 13 predicted proteins | sample 1597441 | NCBI WGS metagenome assembly OJNI01 (sample SAMEA2452131, study PRJEB22498) | human gut metagenome | reverse complement strand
AACCGCGGCTATATATTGAACCAGCCAAAGACGGTGTGTCGGATATTTAAAGTACAGCACACAGATGAACAGCTGGAAGAAGAACTGAATACGATCGTTGATCTGGGAGGATGTGTGGACAACGTCATGATCCATCACAGAGTCTATGGGAAGATGGAGGCGGAACTGGCCTTAAGTTCCCGGAGAAAGGTCGGAGCATTTATGGAAGATATCCGAAGTGGCAAGTCCAGTCCGCTTAAGAACATCACATCCAACTATCATTATCATAAGGTCAGTGCCGACAGCGAAGAGACGCTGGATCTGATTGAGCAGGAGCTGAGGGAAAAAGGATTTCTGGTAGAGGAAAGGCGGCAGGCAGTATAAATATTTCTTGCATTTTTCAGAAAGATTGTATACGATAAAGTATAAAGTGAAATGTGAGGAATGAGATGGCGGGAATAAAAAAAGGTGCAGAGCTAAGACAGAAAATTATTGATACAGCATGGGAACTGTTTTACGAAAATGGTTATGAGAATACGACAGTAAATGATATCATCCGGAAAGTGGGAACTTCAAAAGGTGGATTTTATTATTATTTTAAGGCGAAAGAAGATTTGTTGAATTCCTTGTACTCCGTTTTCGACCGGGAATATGAAAAATTTTATGAAAATATGGACCAAAATCAGGACAGCCTGATGAAGCTGAAACAGCTCAGTCAATATGTGTCTTATTTTATTGAAGGAAATGTATCAGCAGAACTTCTGGCTGCACTTTATCAGTCACAATTGGCAAAAAAAAGTCAGGATAATTTTTTGAATCCGGACAGGTATTATATCAATCTTGTCAAAAAGATCATATCCGAGGGTCAGAAAAAAGGGGAAATCCGGACAGATATATCTGTAGAGGAGCTGGCGCATGATGTGCTGGTTTTGGAAAGAGGAATTATTATGGACTGGTGTGTCCAGAATGGTTCATTTTCGTTAGGATATTACGGAAGTCGCAGTTTTGACCTATATATTGAATTTATGAGAGTAGGTTAAGTAATAATAAAAAAGATTACAGCAATGTATTTGTTGTAGTCTTTTTTTATACCAAAGTATGTAATAGAAGCTGATTGTAAAATGTAATCTGTATTTTATAAAAAACAGACCAAGGTATGTACATGCAAGTGTGGATAAAAGGAGATAAAAGAAAGAAAATAAATGTAAAAGCATACAATAAATAAGAAATATATGGATAAAAAGAAGAAGAAGTCAGATAAATTGATTGACAACAGAAGAGAGAATTGTTAATATTATAACTAACAACAAACCACGGTTTCCAAAAGAATGGAGGAGAAATATGGTATATACAGAGATATGTAACGCTGTGTGGATGTATCTGTGGGTAGGAGCCTTGTTACTGGCAGTAATTTTACAATGTCTGGTATTTATGAAAAAAGCCTGGAAACACGCTCTGGAATTAGGACTTCGGCCGGAACAGATAAAAAAGGGCTTAACAACAGGAATCACGATCAGCATTATGCCGACTTTGCCGGTATTGTTAGTTTTACTTTCACTTATGCCTTTGCTGGGCGTTCCGCTTCCGTGGTTGAGATTATCAATCATAGGATCTGCATATTACGAAACCTATGCAGCGACCACAGCATTGGAGTGTGTGGGAGAAACAATGAAATTAAATGAATACAGTGCCGTAGGATGGGTAGCTGCAGCGTGGGTTATGACGATTGGAGGAAGCGCCTGTGTATTATGGTCATCCCTTGCAATCAAACCGATTTCCATGTTGTATGAAAAGGCCGAAAAGATTGATATGAAATTAGTACTTTCAATTGGAGCAGGATGTCTTGCCGGAGTTATGGCATATGTATCGGTATCTTATGGATTTAGTGCAATGTCAACAAAAGGCGTTGTGTTCTGTATCAGTTTCGCCGTTGGTGCATTGCTAGTGTGGATACATAACAAAAGACCGAAGGCCAAATGGCTGTCGGATTATCTGATGACGATCAGTATGCTGGTTGCGATGGCGGCAGCCTGTATCATCTTTTAATGAAAGAGAAAGGATGTGGAAAACATGACAGATAATGGATATCACAGGTGGATACACCGGTTTGGAATTTCATCGAGCCTGCTTTTGCTTGTGGCGATGACTGCATTTCCGGTGGCAATTAGTTTTGTATATGGAATATGGCCGGATTTTAAAGCGTTATGGCCTGGATTTGTTGCAGTGATTTTATTTATGGCACCATATTGGCCGGCCGAAACGATCGGATATATGTCGGTAATGGGACCGGGAGCGTTATATATGTCCTACATTACCGGAAATGTTACAAATCTCAGAATGCCGGCAACGATTGGAACGATTAATTCACTGGGAATTAAACCGAATACCGAGGAATGTCATACAATGGCAATCATTGCATGTGGAGCATCTGTAATCGTAGCGTTGGGTGTCGTGATTGCAACTCCGCTTGCACCGGTTTTGGAATCTCCGGTGATCAAGCCTGCATTTGATTATGTTGTACCGGCGTTGTTCGGAGGTCTGGTTGCGCAGACAGTTCTGAAAGGGAAAAAACAGTTTTTGTATTTTCTGGTACCATTGGCGATTTGTCTGTTTTTCTGTTATTTTACCGCAGTAAACAGTGCATATTATATGCTGATTGCGATTGCAGTATCGGTAATCATCTATGTGATGGATTATAAAAAAGAAAAACAAAAAGAAGTAAAATAGTGTTCATGGAAAGGAGCAGCGTATGAGTAAGTATACATATATTATTTGTGGGAAACTTTATAATGGTATAGATGCGGAATTCAAAGAAGGATATAAGATACTTGTCAAAGACAATAAGATAGAGGCTGTTGGCAGAGAAATTCCACAGCCGGAGACAGCAGAAGTGGTGGATCTTTCGGATGCAACCGTTACGCCGGGAATGATAGATGCGCATATGCATATGGATTATATAGACTGGCACACAATAAGAGAAGAAGTATATACTACTTCAGAAGAAGCAAAAACGATCGCGATCATCAGAACTGCACAGAAAACACTTTCCAGAGGATTTACAACAGTCAGACATCCGGGAGGAATTACTTCGAATGGTTTTGGAGTTCTGGATGTAAAAAGAGCAATAGAAAAAGGGTATATCACAGGATCGAGAATTGTGGCAGCACCTAGATTTCTGTGTGCGGCAGGAAGCCATGGTGATCTGTCGCAGGGATTTGCAAGAAATCCGGAATTATCTAATATAGTGCAGAACCTGAGATTGAGTCTCGGAGCCGGAAAAGATTTCTTTGTAAATGCGGTCAGAGAAGAGATAAAATATGGTGCGGATTTTATTAAGATCATGGCAACGGGAGGCTTCTTTACGCCATATGATAATCCGTCACAACAGCAGATGAATGATGAAGAGCTGAAAGCAATCATGGATACTGCCCATGAATGGGGAAAGACTGTTACAGCACATGTATATAGTGTAGATCATATGCAGAAACTGATAAAATTCGGAATTGACGGAATGGAACATTGTTCACTTATGGATGAAGAAACGGCACAGATGATCATAGATAATGATGTATATGTTGTTCCTACATTTTGCCCGTACGAAGAAGCGGTACATTATGATCCGGTTATGATACAGACCAAGCAGGAAGAATATAGAATTAAACTGGAATATTATAAAGACGCATTGCAGGCAGGTCGTGAAGTGATCAAAAATTGCAAGTGTAAGTTAGGATACGGCACAGACATGGTTGCAACACATCAGAATTATGAAAGTGGATATGAATTTAAAGCGTGGATGGAGAGCGGCATGGGCACTTTCCGTACCTTACATGCGGCAACAAAGGTTAATTCAGAGATACTTCAGCTGGAAGATAAGATCGGTACACTGGAACCGGGAAAATATGCAGATATTGCAGCATGGAAAAGAGACCTGATGACAGATCCGTATGCATTATTAGACTGTGCATTTGTTATGAAAGAGGGAGTAATCTATCCAACAGAAAAATGCGAGGAATTAACTGATTAATCATTAAAAACATATGGTATTTTCTGACGAATCAATGTATAATGATAGACAAAGAAATCGTGATACTTTCATCCGAAGGAGGGATACCTATGACGACACATAAGATCATAACAATAGGCAGACAGTTTGGAAGCGGCGGCCATGAGATTGGCAACCTTCTTGCAACAAGACTGGATATTCCGTTATATGATAACAATCTGGTCAGAATGGCAGCGGAGAAGATGGATATCAGAGAAGAGACTGCAAAGGCGATTGATGAGACGTCTCTTAACAGTTTTGTATCCAGTTATCTGATCACACCGATGGGATATTCTTCCTATATTAATTCGGAAGAATATGTACAGCCGTTATCTGAACAGATGTATGAATTACAGACGGAAATTATCAAAAAGCTTGCAGAACGCGGACCATGTGTAATCGTTGGAAGATGTGCGGACTATATCTTGAAGGATAATCCGAACTGTATCAATGTATTTATCTGTGCTGACAGGGCTGACCGTATCAAACGTATTGCAGAAAGATACGATGTGTCTGAGAAGAAGGCTCTCGACCGCATTAAACGAATGGACAGAGAACGGAAATACTATTACGAAACCCATACGGGGCAGGAATGGGGAAGCATCAGTTCTCATGAGATATTGTTGAATGCAAGCCTTCTTGGAATTGAAGGGACCGTAGATATACTGGAGGGAATCTATAAAAGATAACTGACAATGAATATAATCTAATAATGTATAAAACAGAAATGAGCAGTGTACGCTGCTCATTTCTTGTGTGTTGTGATGTATTTGATTATGATTCGAATCCCAGTACGGTTTCACTGTTCTGAATATCTGAGTATAACTTCAAATGCATGCCTTCCGTATGGCATACTTTTACAATGTCTTCATACTCTTTACAATCCGGCAGTATTTCCGTGAGAATGTTAGGCATATTGTGAAAAACAGTACGATTAAAAATCCGTGTCTTTGGAGTGTCAAATAACGCGGTGTAAAAAATCTCTGCCTCTACCAGATCCTGGAACATATGGCTTCCGTAAGAAAGCTCCGGCATGTATCCAACTTCACTGTCCGACATTTCGCAGATTGCACAGAAGTGATTGATCGCGGCAAAGCTTACAGGAACCCCAAGTTCCGGTGAGGAAGTTCCGATACGTCCAGGTACGAACAAAAGCAGGTTCTGATTGCTTTTGCGGAAATGATGATTGATGTCTCCGATAATATGGGCGATATCTGGTTTTCGTTTATACGGGAATTCATAATAAGCCCTGGAGTCGACGAAGACTACATAGTCAATATCTTCTGCCCGGGACCCGACCATGGAAGAACCGGTAACGGAGAACACTGTTTTATCTTCCGGGAGCGAAGGAACGGTTACGGCATCTCTTCTTGTGCCGACCTGAAGCGGTCTGCACTGTAACAGGTTAAATACAAATTCACCGGTATCAGTTCCATTGATGGTGAATTCGATGTCGACAGGATATTGGTAAGCCTGCTGCAATGTATGAAGAAGAGATTTCATACAGCCGGTAAATTCTGTATTCCGGACAAGTCCTTCGCAGTTGGCAAAGAGAATCTCACGCCGCTGTCCGCGCTCACGGAACGTCCGCTCGGCATCGCTGTCGTGTTCCAGTACCAGTTTTTTATACCAAGAATCCATATATGGTGTGACGTCTTTGAGTGGTCTGGATGACAGAGATTTTGTTGTATAATCCATAAGATCTACGTAACGCTGTGAATACTGATGTTTTGCCCAGCTTTCGGTAAGGGTGGAACGTTCCGGGGCAGAGAGATTCACAATACGTGGATAATCTCCTTCTGTACGGTCAACAGCTCTTGTGCCAAGTCCCATTACCAGGCGCAGCATACCGTCGGAAGCATCGATAGAATCATCCCATTTATAAGCACTGTAAGAGTAGCCGACACCTGCAGCATTTGGCATGAGAAAATCTTCGTACATAGATCCGGATACACGCTGGATCAGAAGCGCCATCTGTTCATCTTTGAATCCAAGTCCGCGCTGCCTGCGGTATTCCAGAGCGGAAGGATTCATAGTGCTGGCATATACGGTGCGGACCGCATTTTCCAGTTCCGTAAGCCGCTCGTCCATGGTACCGGTGTTGATGCAGAAGACGGATTCGTATTTTCCGGCAAATGCATTACCGAAAGCATCTTCCTGAAGACTGCTGGAACGGACGATGATCGGACGCTGTCCAAAGTATTCCAGCATACGGATGAATTGAAGCCGTATGGCTTCCGGGAAAGAACCGGAAAGAAAGGCCTGTTCCAGCTGCGGAGCCAGTTTGAAGTATCCCTGTTTTGTCTTCTGATGGATATGAAGACGCCAGAATTTGTTATGTACAATATAAGTATAGAATACATCGGAACCAAGATAATAGGAATCGTGCGGTTCCATATGGGCAAATGCTTCGGGGTTATCTTTTTGAATGATCTTTCTTGCGAGAAGCATACCGCATGCCTTGCCGCCGATACAGCCGGTGCCGATCATGCGTTTATATACAAGAAAATAATCATCCGGTTCAAAATAGGTCTTTAAAAGCGAAAGGATTTTCTCATCGTTTGACATCATAGTATGGGAAATGATATCTTCGACCGCCGGGGTAAAGATACCTTCTCTGCGGTAAGTGCGCCGGGTATCCGTGATGAAACGTTCCCAGCTGTCCAGGTTCTGGTTCTCAGAAGTGTTGGTAAGTGCATCCACCAATGTATAAAAACGACTAATCTCATATCCTCCTTTCAATGGAAGAAATGAACCATTTTCTTCCATATATTTATGCGGAAGAAACATATTCGGAGAATAGCGGTTCCAGACTTTTAAAGGATTGATATAGAGGCTTTCACTATCGGTGTATACATCCAGAAGTAGCTGTGTAGTTTCCTGAATACGGGCAACGGCGTCGAAAGAATGCTGCCCGCGCAGAAGTGGAAAATATGCAACTGTATTTAACTCAAACAGATAAGGGCAGGTAACTTTAAAGAAATTCCCCATCATAAGATCGGTAGCCCATGCAGCCTGCAGGTCGGAAAGGCAGTCAAATACATAGAAGGCGTCACGTCCTTCTGCTTTGATCCGGCGCCGGACATTCATTGTAAAAGCTTCGAATCCTTCCGAAGGATCGAATTCATAGACACGAATTCCGTTACCGGCCTGAAGAAGAGCAGGGTGTCCGGAAAAATGCATGTATAAAAGTTCCTTTCCTTCTTCATGAAGCTGGTTACAGAGAGGAGTTACAAAGTGCATATAGTCATCCATGCTGGATACCTGCCAGACGACATTATCGCCCATACGGATGGAATCAAGCATAGAGTCAAGACCCGGAAGACCGGACCGGATTCGTTCAAAAGTACTCATATGATCACGTCCCTTCTGTGAAAATAGTCTATATATAATGTATTATACAGAAAAAAGACTGAAAATTACAGAATAACTGAGAAAAAATATGTAATGCCGAATGGCATGTTTTGCTTGAAAAATACGGACATACAAACTAGAATAAAAATGTTATGAAAAAATAGATAAAGGAGAGATAGAAATTATGGAAATGCTGATTGATGTATTTACTGATGCGGCGATTGACTGTATTAAGATGCTCCCGTTTCTGTTTCTGGCCTTTCTGCTGATAGAGGCACTGGAACACTATTCCAGTGATTTTACAAAAAAGCTTATGATAAAAGTAGATAAGGCCGGACCGGTAGTAGGAGCAGTAGTAGGATGTGTTCCACAGTGTGGATTTTCAGTTATGGCAGCCAATCTATATTCTGGAGGGATTATTACGATCGGAACATTGATTGCTGTATTTCTGGCAACATCGGACGAAGCAATTCTTATTATTATGGGAAATCCGGAGCATGCCGGCAAGATTGGTATATTGCTTCTGGCGAAAGTGATCATTGCGATCGTTGCAGGATATCTGGTGGATATTTTCTTTAAAAAGGAAATTGCAGTTCCACATCATGAAGGAGAACTCTGTCATGACTGTGGATGTCACAATCATTCATCCGGAATTGTAAAGCCGGCACTTCGTCATACCGGAAAGATATTCTTATATTTATTTGTATTTACATTTATTTTAAATCTGTGTATTGAAGTACTGGGAATTGACAGGATTTCTGCTATGATGCTGGGGGATACAGTATTCCAGCCGGTGATCGCAGCGTTGATCGGATTGCTCCCTAACTGTGCGGCATCTGTGATTCTGACACAGCTATATTTAAGTGGAGCAATTTCATTTGCATCGGTTATTGCGGGATTGTGTACAGGGGCCGGAATTGGTCTGGTCGTTTTGTTTAAGGTAAATCCGGATAAGAAAGAAAACGTAAAGATTATTGCAGTATTATATGGAATTGCTGTGGCAGCAGGGCTGATTTTAGAGATGTTTGGTGTGTAATGTGCATGTAATATGGCGTGGAATTGCATTTTTGGAAGAATGTGTTATAATATTGACAACTAGGTAATAGGGCTTAGAGAGATTTAGGAGGAAATAAAATGGCTACAAAAAAAGTAACAACAGCAACCACAAAAGATGTAACTGCTAAAGTAACTGCACCAGAAACTAAGACATCAGAAAAAGCAGAGACAGTAAAGAAAGCAGAGACAGTGAAGGTAGTGGCAGCAGAGCCGAAGAAGATAGAGAAGGAGACTGAGAAGAAAGTCGCAGCTCCAAAGGCAGAGCCAGTAAACTCAATTGTAAAAGAAGAAAAAGCTAAGCCGGAAGAGAAAAAGGCTGAGAAGAAAGCAGAAGAAAAGAAAACCGAGCCTAAGGCAGCAGAAAAGAAAACAGCAGAGAAAAAAGTAACTGCCAAAAAAGCAGAAGAAAAAGCACCTGCTAAAAAGACGACAGCTAAGAAGACAACGACAAAGAAAACAACAGCTAAGAAATCTACAGCAAAGAAAGAGATTAAAGTAAGTGCTTTTGTTGAATACTATGGAAAACAGGTGGAAGAAAAAGAAATCATTGCAAGAGTAAAAAAAGCATGGACATCTTCTGGAAACAAAATCGGAGATATCAAGACAATGGATTTATACATAAAGCCAGAAGAGTCAGCTGTTTATTATGTAATTAACGGAACATCAACGGGAGCAGTAGCATTCTAAAGGCAGATATGGAACCAGAGGCTGTGAATCTTCGGAAACACGGCCTTTTATACTTTTGAGAATACAAAACCGGCAGCGGTGATTATGTATAATGAGGGGTATAAGAGAAAGGAGTATGGATATGGAGAACGTAACATCAGTTTTGAAATCGGCAGACGGACCCACGAGTATCTTTGTTGCAGGAAAGACGCCGGAAATTATGGGGGCTTTGATCGCAACAGTTGTGGTAGGAGTAATCATAGCTTTGTTTGGACTGAAAATTGTAAGGGTGTTATCGGCACTTGTAGGACTGGCTGTGGGAGCAGTTATTGGAGCAACGGTAGGAGTGATTGCCGGCTTTGATATGACAAAAATGCTTGTGGCGGTTGCAGTGTGTGCGGTAATATTATGCGTTATGTGTGCGGCACTTCGCAAATTTGGAATCTTTATTATGACATTTTTCGGATCCTTCGGCACATTTGTTACGCTGCTTGAAACAAAGTCAGTGATAGTACTTGCTATTTGTGCGGTTATCGCTCTGATCGTTGCGATACTTACGGTAATTTTTGCTGAGTTTTTTGTTATATTTGTGACTGGCATCATGGGCGGTGTAGAGGCTGGAATGGCATTACCGTTTGTGTGTGGAATGACGAAGATTGGCTGGATCGGATATGTGATGAGTGCAGCAATTGCAGTGATCGGAATTGTAGTTCAGACGATGATGCAGTCCAGAAAGATTGGAAAGAAAGAAAAGATATTCTCAAAGAAGATCAAAGAACAGGTATCTATGGAGTCTGAGGTTGAAAAAGCAAGAATGCTTTTAGATGATGGAGAGCCGGAAGAAAGTATGGAAGCAGCCGGGGATAAAGAAAAAACGGATAATGCTGAAGATACAGATAAGGAAGAGACTGTGACAGAAATATTTGATCTGGATGATACGAAGCCAGATGAAGATAATCTGGACGACGATGAAGATGTTGTGACAGTTGAAAAAACGGATGAGCCGGAAGACGGATTTCTGGATGAAGATGATGTGGAGATTTTTGAAACAGATGATTCAGATGTTGTAGTTTTTCATTCTGACGATATTGATTAATGAAGAAAATCCGACACAGACAGTAATTTCTATATACGAATGTGATAAGAAAAACACCTGGTGCAGAAAATTAAAAACTGCATCAGGTATTTTTTATATCGAAATATGCAATAGAAACTGTTACCTACAGGCAGGATGTATTATTTTGACAGATCAGATTAAGAAAGATATAAGAAAGCCGGGAAGCAGTTTCGTTGTAATTTAAGAGGGATGTGATATAATACTATTAAGAATAAAGTTAAGGAGGCTTACTTATGAAGATAGATATGCATTGCCATGTGCGGGAAGGCTCAGTGGACAGCCGGGTAAGCTTGGATGAATACATCACAACCTTGAAAGAAAAAGGATTTGACGGAATGCTGATCACGGATCATGACACTTATCATGGCTATCGTCACTGGAAATATCACATGAAAGGAAAGGTACATGAAGACTTCGTAGTTCTGAAGGGAATCGAATATGATACACTGGATGCAGGTCATATTATCTGTATCATGCCGGAAGGTGTTAAGATGCGTCTCCTGGAAGTGAAGGGACTTCCGGTGTCTGTGCTGATCGACTTTGTGCACAGACATGGTGGAATCTTAGGACCTGCACATCCATGCGGAGAAAAGTACCTGAGCTTTACGAATACCAGCAGATTCTATAAGTCACCGGAACTGATCAAGCGATTTGACTTTATAGAGGCTTTTAATGCATGTGAATCTGCAGAATCGAACGAAGGTGCAAGAAAGCTTGCGGAAAAATATAAAAAGCCGGGAATAGGGGGAAGCGATGCACACAGACCGGACTGCATCGGGACAGGCTATACGATTCTTCCGGAAAGAGTTACCTGTGAGACAGAACTGATCGCATTGATACGGAGTAAAGCTGCGATTGAAGCAGGCGGAGTACTCTATGGAAAGACGGCAAAAGACAAGATGGGACCGGCCCATAAAATTCTGACATATTCTTTCTGGTTCTACAACAAAGGTGGTGCGCTCCTTAAGAAACACAAAAGAACTCTGAAGGGAAAAATTGAAAATCCGGCTACTCCGATCGATCCGATTGAGATCCCATACCTGCATAATATCAAGAAACAGAAGTGAAAAATTATGCACTAAAATTTATAATTTCTTGCATGCCCTTTTTTACTGTGCTAAAATACAGTATAAAACTATGAGAGATCAAGGAGGTACAGGTTCGTTATGGGAATGACGATGACACAGAAGATACTGGCAGCTCATGCAGGTCTTGACAGCGTGACAGCCGGTCAGTTAATAGAAGCAAAGTTAGATGTAGTCATGGCAAATGACATCACAGGTCCTATGGCTCTGCCAATCTTCAGACAGATGGCAGACAAAGTATTTGACAAAGACAAGGTGGTACTGGTACCAGACCACTTTACACCGAATAAAGATATCAAATCAGCAGAGAACTCAAAATCGATCCGTGAATTTGCAAAGAATCAGGGACTTAGCTGGTATTTTGAACAGGGAAAATCAGGAGTAGAACATGCAATCCTTCCGGAGGCCGGAGTTGTTGCAGCAGGGGAATGTATCATTGGCGCAGATTCCCATACCTGTACATATGGTGCGCTGGGTGCATTCTCAACAGGTGTCGGAACAACCGATATTGCAACAGGTATGGCAATGGGAGAACTGTGGTTCAAAGTTCCGAGTGCGATCAAGTTCGTACTGACAGGAAAGCCTGGCAAATATGTAAGTGGTAAAGATATCATCATCCATATCATCGGTAAGATCGGTGTGGACGGAGCTCTTTACAAATCCATGGAATTTACCGGAGACGGAATCAAGAATCTTTCTATGGCAGACAGATTCACAATGGCAAACATGGCAATCGAAGCCGGAGCCAAGAACGGAATATTCCCGGTAGATGAAAAGACAGAAGAATACTTAAAAGAACATACAAAGAAAGAATATAAAGTGTACGAAGCAGATGAGGACGCAGAATATGAAAGTGTTGTAGAGATCGATCTTTCCGAAGTCCGTCCAACAGTAGCATTCCCGCATCTTCCGGGCAATGCGAAGACGATTGACGAGATCGAAGCAATGGAACCAATCAAGATCGATCAGGTCGTGATCGGATCCTGTACAAACGGAAGAATGGAAGATATGAGAAAAGCAGCTGCCATTCTTCAGGGACATACTGTTCATCCGGATGTACGTGTTATGGTCGTTCCGGCAACACAGAAGATCTACAAACAGTGTATCAGAGAAGGCCTTCTGGAAATCTTCGTAGACGCAGGATGTGCAGTCAACACACCAAGCTGTGGACCTTGTATGGGTGGACATATGGGTGTTATGGCAGCAGGAGAAAAATGTGTATCTACAACAAACCGTAATTTCGTAGGAAGAATGGGGCATGTAGATTCCCTGATTTATCTGGCATCACCGGAAGTAGCAGCAGCAAGTGCGATCGCAGGATATATCGCTAACCCAGAGAAAGTAGGTGACAAATAATGAAAGCTTTAGGACATGTTTTTAAATACGGAGATAACGTAGATACAGACGTAATCATTCCTGCAAGATATCTGAATTCATTCGATGCACAGGAACTTGCAAGCCATGCAATGGCAGATATCGACCCTGAATTTGTAAATAAAGTACAGCCTGGAGATATTATTGTTGCCAACAAGAACTTTGGATGCGGTTCTTCAAGAGAACATGCGCCATTATGTCTTAAGACAGCAGGTGTCAGCTGCGTTATCGCAGAGACGTTTGCAAGAATCTTCTATCGTAATGCGATCAATATCGGACTTCCGATCATTGAGTGTCCGGAAGCGGCAAAAGCAATCGAAGCAGGTGATGAAGTAGAGATCGACTTTGACAGCGGTAAGATTTACGACAGAACAAAAGGTACGGAATTCCAGGGACAGCCTTTCCCTGAATTCATGCAGAAACTGATCGCTGCAGGTGGACTTGTAAAATATACAAACAGCAAGAAAAAGTAATCATATAAGGAGAGCATTGGCATGGGTTTATATTACAAAAGTACAAGAAATTCGAATCTGAAAGTAACAGCATCTGAAGCAATTCTGAAGGGACTTGCCCCGGACGGAGGACTTTTTGTACCATCAGAACTTCCGAAACTGGATGTATCAATGTCGGATCTGAAAGGAAAGACATATCAGGAGATCGCATATCTTGTAATGAAACAGTTCCTGACAGATTTTACGGAAGAAGAACTGAAAAGCTGTATCGATAAAGCTTATGACAGCAAATTTGACACAGAAGAGATCGCACCGCTTGTAAAAGTAGATGATACTTATTATATGGAATTATTCCATGGTGCAACGATCGCGTTCAAAGATATGGCGTTATCTATTCTGCCACATCTGATGACGACTTCAGCAAAGAAGAATGATGTAAAGAATGAAATCGTAATCCTGACTGCCACATCCGGAGATACAGGAAAAGCTGCACTTGCCGGATTTGCAGATGTGGAAGGAACAAGGATCATCGTATTCTATCCTAAGAACGGAGTCAGCAAAGTGCAGGAACTTCAGATGGTGACACAGAGAGGCGAAAATGTAAATGTAGTAGCGATCCATGGCAATTTCGATAATGCCCAGAGTGGTGTAAAAGCCATGTTCGAGGATAAAGAACTTGCAGAAGAACTTGCGAAGAAAGGCTATCAGTTCTCATCAGCCAACTCGATCAATATCGGACGTCTGGTTCCACAGGTGGTATATTATGTCAATGCATATGCCAAACTTCTGGAAAATGAAGAGATTGAAGACGGTGAGAAGATCAATGTAGTAGTTCCGACCGGTAACTTTGGTAATATCCTGGCTGCATACTATGCAAAACAGATGGGAGTCCCAATCGATAAACTGGTATGTGCATCGAATGACAATAAAGTGTTATTTGACTTCTTCCAGACAGGTGATTATGACAGAAACCGTGAGTTTATCCTCACAACATCACCATCTATGGATATCCTGATTTCAAGCAACCTGGAACGTCTGCTTTATCGGATCAGCGGAGATGATGACCAGAAGACAAAAGATATGATGGAAGCATTAAAATCCACAGGAAAATATACAATTACAGAAGATATGAAGGCACGTCTTGATGATTTCGCAGCTGGATATGCGACAGAAGAAGAGTGTGCGCAGAATATCAAGAAAGTATATGATAAGACAGGGTATGTGATGGATACACATACAAGTGTAGCATCTTATGTGTGTGAATCTTATCAGAAGAACAGTGGAGACAATAAGAAATGCGTGATTGCATCAACAGCAAGTCCATATAAATTCGTGAAGAGTGTCATGAGTGCAATTGATCCGAAGTATGCAGATCAGGATGAGTTCAGTCTTCTGAAGGTTCTGGAAGAAACATCAGGACGTGAGATGCCGCAGGCGATCAAAGATATCCTGAATGCAAATATTCTGCATGATCTGGAATGTGATGCTGATAAGATGAAAGATACAGTGAAGAATATTCTGGAAGTATAGAACGTTTACAAAATGATAAATATATTTTCTGTATTGATAAAAATACATAAAATGCAAGATTTCGTGTGAAATCTTGCATTTTGTGCTTTTAAAACAAAAAATAGAATAAAAAATAAAAGTTTTAGAGAAAGAACTTGCAAAAACACATTGTGAAAAGATTGTTAAAGTATTGACTTTTGCGTAGAAAAATGCAATAATAAAACAAATGCTGTTGTGGGAGAATATAACAAGACTAGAATTTATAAATATACAGCAGCAAATAAAAGAAAAGAGGTTAAATGAAGATGGCTAAAATCGATTTAAGCAAGTATGGCATTTCAGGAACGACAGAAATCGTACACAATCCTTCTTATGAATTATTATTTGAGGAAGAGACAAAACCAGAACTCGAAGGTTTTGAAAAAGGACAGGAAAGTGAACTTGGTGCAGTCAATGTAATGACAGGTATCTACACTGGACGTTCTCCAAAAGATAAGTTCATCGTAGTTGATGAGAATTCAAAAGATACTGTATGGTGGACATCTGATGAATATAAGAATGATAACCATCCTGCAACACAGGAAGCTTGGAAAGCAGTAAAAGATATTGCGATCAAAGAACTTTCTGACAAAAAACTTTATGTTGTAGATGCATTCTGCGGAGCAAACAAAGATACACGTATGGCAATCCGTTTCATCGTAGAAGTTGCATGGCAGGCTCATTTCGTAACAAATATGTTCATCAAACCTTCAGAAGAAGAGCTTGAAAACTTTGAGCCAGACTTCGTAGTATACAATGCTTCTAAAGCAAAAGTTGAAAATTACAAAGAATTAGGACTGAACTCAGAGACAGCAGTAATGTTCAACATCACAAGCAAAGAGCAGGTTATCGTGAATACATGGTACGGCGGAGAGATGAAGAAAGGTATGTTCTCTATGATGAACTACT
>OJNI01001183.1_pt1 | contig 15676 bp, 13 predicted proteins | sample 1597441 | NCBI WGS metagenome assembly OJNI01 (sample SAMEA2452131, study PRJEB22498) | human gut metagenome | reverse complement strand
GGCGGAGCGACCGCAGGCACGGGAGTATCCGCAAAGGTAGAGCTTAACTATCTGATAGGCTTCTGGATAATACTTATTCTTATGCTCGCCCTTATAGCAATGTCGGTAATACAGTTCTTAGGGCTTAAGGGCAACAAGGTATTTGACGCAGTAAACTCAGCCGAAGATGAAAACGGCACTGCGGGCGTATCTCTGCCGTCAATAAACACTGACGGAATAAAGTCAGCGATAGGTTCAGTAAATGCCGACAGCATAAAGAATATGGCACAGAATGCCGCAGGAAGCATCGCAGGTGCGGCAGGAAATCTCAAGGATAAAGCGTCACAGGCGGCGGCAAATATGCAGAATCATTTAGGCACAGCGTCTGCAAAGAAGGAAGATCCGAAAGCGATAATGGAGCAGATAAAACAGCTTCACGAAATGAAAGAAAACGGTATACTGACGGAAGAAGAATTTGCAGAAAAGAAGAAGGAGTTCCTCGAACGGCTGTAAGCAATTGAATTCCTGCCATAAATAGTGTATAATTATATATACTATGATATACACAAACGGAGGAACGGCAATGGGAAAAACGTCAAACTGTCTTAAAATGCTGCAGATTTTAAGCTCGGGCAGAGTGTACAAGGGTCAGGAGCTGGCTGATATTCTTGAAACAAACGTCCGCAATATAGCCGAGTACCGCACAGAGCTTGAAATGGCAGGCTATTATATAGAGGGTATCCCCGGCAAATACGGCGGATACCGTCTGATAACGCAGAGTGTGATTCCTACGGTAAGGCTCAATGAAGCCGAACAGCGTGCGTTATCCTCCGGAGCGGAATATCTTAAGAGCCGCAACGATTTTCCTTACTCAAGCGATTATGAAAAAGCGATGGGAAAGGTCTTTGCGGCGGTAAAGCACGAACAGCCGCAGGAAATATCCGTTGCCAACCGTTTTCCGCTTGCCGTTGACGAGCAGGAGCTTAGCAGACGGTATGATACGGTGGCACAGTGCATCGCTCACAGAAAAGAGCTTGAGATGGATTATCTGTCGCTGTCAAACAAGGTGTCGCACCGCCGCTTTGATCCGTATAAGCTGTTTATGTATAACAATGCGTGGTTTATGCTGGGATATGATAAAAAGTCATACGAGATCCGCTATTTCAAGCTGAGCCGTATTCAGTCGATGGTTGTCACGGAAAACCGCTTCACAGTTCTTGCAACATACAAGGAAAGCGACTATCTTGACGATTTCGGTATGAAAAAGAACGGTGAATGGTATGAGATAGTTATGCTGCTGCACGGCAGATATGCTATGCTCGCCCGTGAACGTATCTACGGCAGAGATCAGACGGTTACGCCGATAGACGAAGATACAACAGAGCTTCGTTGCACAATGCAGAATGAGGAGAATATCATGTGCTTTGTGATGGGGTTCGGAAGTCACTGCGAGGTCGTTTCACCGCAGTGGTTGAAAGACAGGGTGAAAGACGAGGCGGAAAAAATATTATCGCAAAGTATGCGGTAATCACATTATGCAAAAAATCACCCGATGCTAAAATGCATCGGGTGATTTTTTTAATTACGGCGTTACGCCTTCATTATCTGCTTTACCCTGTATGGTATTTTTCAGATATTTTTCTGCCTCCTGCACGGGCATAGGCTTTGCATAAAGATAACCCTGTGCCGTATCGCATCCGCAGTTTTCGAGGAACTGCGCCTGATCTGCGGTTTCAACACCCTCAGCAATAAGCCCCAGACCTACGTCCTTGGACATTGAGATGGTGTGCATTATTATCTTCTTTCCACGATCGTTTGACATATGTGTCGAGAAGAACTCACGGTCGAGCTTCAGCACATCGAACTTTGTATCCTGCAGCGTATTCAGCGAGGAGTAGCCTGAGCCGAAGTCGTCCATCAACAGAATAAAGCCGTGTTCCTTTATCTTTTCGGTCATACGCAGTGTTGTGTCATTTTCTATGCTTTCGGTTATTTCAAGCTCAAGCAGATGCTTCGGCAGACGATATTTCTCAATAAGCCCGTCAAGGACATTGAGGAATGATTCATCGTCAAGGTTCGCACGGGAAACATTGACCGAGATCGGAAGCGGCGTGAAATGCCTGTCTATCCAGTCACGCAGTACCATGCAGGCACATTCCCAAACATAAGCGTCCAGCTTTGTGATAAATCCGTTTTCCTCAAACAGCGGTATAAATCCGCCCGGGTATATCATTCCCCTTTCGGGACTTTGCCATCTTACAAGCGCTTCATAGCCGACAGCTTCGCCGCTTGATATGCTGAACTTCGGCTGCAGATAGATGATAAATTCGTTGTTGTCCAAAGCCTTTTTCATATGCGATTCGACAAACTTACGTTCCTTTATCTCCTTCTGCATATCCTTGTTATAGAATGCAACGCTTTCAAGAGCGTTTTTCTTGATAGATTGTCTTGCCATAGCGGCACAGTCGCACATCGTTCTGACAGATACGCTCCTGTCCTCTATAAGATAAATACCGAACACGAATTCATAGCTGTATTGACGGAAATTCTTCAGACAACGCTGAAGCTCGGATACAACGGAGAGCAACCCGTCCTTATCTTCATAAGGGGTCAGAAGTGTAAAGACGTCACCGCTCATTCTTGCTCCCATCTGCTGTTTTCCGCAGAAGTTGCTGAGCTGACGTGATATGAACTGGAGCATTTCCGTTCCTGCATCTTCGCCGTAGTTTTCGTTTATCAGCTTGAAACGCTTTATATCAAACTGCACAAGAGCAAATTTTGTGTCCGGATATGCCGTGAGCCTTTGCGAAATCATATCGTGGAACATTATCGGATTATCGGTAGTGGTGTAATAATCCAGAATGTCTATGCTCATTATTTCGTTGATTTCGAGTTTTTTGATAGAACCGGCTATCTCCTCCATTTTACCGTCCTTGCCCGAAAGCTGTACATAAATACCGTACCATACAGGCTTGTCACCTTCGCACAGACGTATGTTTACGTTCAATGAGGAATCGGTAATCTTATCGTCAAAGGAGTTCTTTATTTTACGGCAGAAGCTTTCATAGATGAGCTTGTCGTCGGGGTGTACCGCTCCGCTCAGCCATATCGCACGCAGAGGTCCGACAGAGGAGGATTTAAGGCACTTTGGCATATGATCGTTCTCTATGATGTACCACTTGAAGTTGAGATAGTCCATATAGAAGTAGGTGCATTTGTCAAACTGCGAGAATATTTTGTGTATTCTGCTGCGATAACCTTCAAGCACCTCATCGGGCTTTTTCTGAGCCTCGGGTACGGGCTGAAAGACAGGACCACGCTCGCCCTTCTTCACCTTTTTCTGCTCGTACATAAGCCGGTCAGTATTGCGCATAAGTTCGTTTACTTCTTCAACACTGCTCACCGTGCCGTATGATCCGCCTACGCTTATAGACACATCATAAGGCTTTCCTGCACTGCGGTTGAACTTGTCGATCTCCGTCTGTATCTCACCGACAAGCCTTGACAGCTCACGCTGTTTGTCGGTGTTATACGGCACTGTCAGTATAAATTCATCTCCGCCGAATCTGGCGCATATACCGTCTTTTCCGCAGCCCGTCTTTATAGCGTCAGCCACCGCTTTTATAGCTATGTCGCCCTCAGAGTGACCGTATGTATCGTTTATCTCTTTGAGCCTGTCCATATCGCAGGATACAAGGATAACATTACACTTTTCGTTTCCGAGCATAAGCTCGTTTATACGCTCAAAATATCCCCTTCGGTTATAGATGTTTGTAAGCGGATCTATCAAGTGCGTGAGCGAAAGCTCATTGTTTGCGTTTCTGAGAAGATATTCTATGCGGAAGTTTTCAAGCGCCTGGTTTATGGATTCCACCAGTCGCTGAACATAGTAGAAGCTGCCGGGATTTACAAGAAGATCGTCTGCAATGGCGGCATAATAGCCTATGACATGCTCCTGAAAATGCAGAGGGCAGAACATAATGGTATTATATCTTTTGATAAGATCGTTGAGATTGGGAAGTACCTTCTTTGTCGGATAATTTATATTATAGCTGTAATCGCTCCACGTCCTTATGACGTGTGCGGTCATATTTTCGGTAAAAACGCTGTGATACGCTTTTGGTATGACGGCTGATTCCTTGGTCAGAAAATCATCATTCAGACACAGTGCTGCATGGTAGTTGAAATATCTGCCCATAGCCTTTGTAAGCTCGTCGAGCTTGTCGCAGTTTACCGTATGGGTATAAAGCGAAGCCATCTTGATCTCTGCGTCATAGAGGGCGAGATTATATTTATTCATATGCTCCAGCTTTTCATTGGTATAAGCTACGTCAAAATCGCCGCAGCCGCAGCTCTGACCGAGTATCATAGAGAAATGGATATGCTTATCGGACGGTTTTTCACTGCCATTGATATATCCGTATGCGGTGTCGGCAATGGTTGTCGCAAGCTCATCTGCGTCCATCTGTGCGGTGGTAAGTCTGGTGGTTGAATAAATACGCTCCTGATATATAGCGTCAAATCCGGTGACTATTATATCATCGGGTATTTTCATACCGTGTTCTTCAAGAGCTTTCATTACGATGATAGCCATAGAGTCATTTGCGCATATTATAGCCTGAGGCATTTTTCTTCCGCAGGCAATAAGGTCCGAGATGGCCTTTTTTGTCGGCGCTTCCCAGAAATCTCCGTAGCCGAGCATTGTTTTCTCGTTAAATTCAATATTGTGACGTGCAAGAACACGCTTGAAAGCCTCTATTCTTTCTTCTGAGAAGCAGTTGCCTTTTGTGCCTGCCATAAAAAACAGGTCGGTGCATTTATGCTCTGTTATGACGTGTTCCACTACCGACTCAAGCGACCTGCCGTAGTCGTATGTTATATTCGTACAGCCGTTGTGACTGCCGTCAAGCATTATTACGGGTATTTTTGCGGCGTTTGCATATCTTATGATAGTGTCGGTTACCCATTCGCTCTTTATAGTTTCGGGCATAATGACAAGAACATCTATAATATCGAGGTTAATAAGATGATAGACGCTTGCCTCTCCCTTTGAATACGGTGTATCATAAAACATATCTGTAAATGCGTTGAATATCATAACCTTGAAGCCTTTCTTTATCAAAGCGTCCGAGGCTACTTTTACAATATGTGCAGCGTGGTCATTCTGCATTCCCACAAGACATATCCCTGCTACTGCGTATTTATGAAATTTTCCGATGTACAAGCAATCCACCTCCTGTCTGTATTTCTTTTCTGATTACACATAGATAATTGTACCATAAAATAGTACTAAAGTCAAGATTATAGTGGAACTTGCACAATTTTTTGTAAATTCAGCCGCCGTGTTTGTACAGGCTGTAATATTGCTTGAGGCGGGATATACCTGCTGTATTTTCCGTCAACGATAAAATGCTGTGAATTATGGGTTTTTTCATCTTTTACTTGCAAATACCCCTTTACTTATGGTACAATAATAATATACTGCCGTAATAGCGAATTATCGCTTTACTATGATAAATTATCGGAAGATTAAGGAAGAATTAAATATGACCGGCGAACAGATAATGAAGGTTACGGGGATACTCCTGGAAAACCTTATCCCCACAATTAAGATTTTCGGCTTTACGCTGCTTTTTTCAATACCGCTCGGACTTATCGTTGCGGCACTGAAGATGTGCAGGTTCAAGCCAATATCGTGGCTTACAAATCTATACATACTCATAATGCGTGGAACACCGCTTATGCTCCAGATCATAGTTGTCTACTATGCACTGCCGTTTTTAAAGACGGCTACCAAAGGCTCGGGCGGATTCGTGGAAAGTCTGCTGAGCGGTGTCGATCCTGCCGCAGAGAGCTTTATGTTCACAATGGTAATTATCGCATTCGTGCTGAACTATGCGGCATATTTTGCCGAGATATTCAGAGGCGGTATAGAATCTATACCGAGAGGTCAGTATGAAGCGGCGGCGGCTCTGGGAATGACAAAGGCACAGACGTTCTTCAGGATAATTCTCCCACAGGTAATAAAGCGCATCGTTCCTGCATCATCAAACGAAGTAATTACGCTTGTAAAGGATACATCGCTTGCAAATGTCGTTGCTTACTCGGAAATAATGCTTGCGGCAAAACAGCAGATGATGAATTACAGCTCGCTTGTTCCGCTGTTTATTGCAGGTGTTTTCTATTTCGTAATGGCTACTGTGCTGACAGCGCTATTCGGCTTTATCGAAAAGAAACTGAACTACTACAGATAAGGAGCAGGCGGAATGTCAATACTCAGTGTAAAGAATCTATCAAAGAGCTTCGGAAAGCTCGAAGTTTTAAACGATATTTCATTCAATGTGGAGCAGGGCGAGGTAATATCTATAATAGGCCCGTCGGGAAGCGGAAAATCAACGCTCCTGCGCTGTATAAATCAGTTTGAGAAGATAGACAGCGGTGAGTGCGAGATATGCGGCATCAATATGACAAGAAACGATGAAAACGGCAAGGCAGTATATGCCGATAACAAAACGCTCCACGATATAAGGCTTAAAATCGGTCTTGTGTTCCAGAACTTCAACCTGTTTCCGCATATGTCGGTGCTGAAGAATATCACAGAGGCACCCGTCCATGTGTTAAAGCAGGATAAGGCACAGGCGGAACAGACGGCTATGGAGCTGCTCGGCAAAATGGGACTTGCGGACAAGGCAAACGAATACCCGTGCAATCTGTCGGGCGGTCAGCAGCAGCGTGTGTCTATCGCAAGAGCGCTTGCACTCAGCCCCGAGCTTCTTTTCTTCGATGAGCCGACATCTGCGCTCGACCCTGAGCTTACCGGCGAGATATTAAAGGTAATAAAGAGCCTTGCGGAAGAAAAGATGACTATGGTTATTGTAACTCACGAAATGCAGTTTGCAAGCGAGATTTCCGACCGTGTAATATTTATGGACGGCGGATATGTTATTGAGAACGGCACTCCCGACGAGGTATTCAACAACAGCCAGAACGAGCGTACACGTCAGTTCCTTGAAAGGTATCATTCCTGATATTACTTGACGATACCCGGCAATTATGATAAAATATCTGTTATACGTTTACGCACACAGTAATTATATGGAAGGAAGCTAATATGAAGGTACTCCTGTTTTCAGAAGGTATGAACCTTATCAAAATATCCGGTCTTGGCAGAGCGATCATGCACCAGCAGAGAGCAATGGAGCTTAACGGCATAGAATATACGCTCGACCCTAAGGACAGCTATGATGTTGTTCACATAAACACGCTCGGACTGAAATCTAAGCATCTTGCGAAAAAAGCAAAAAAGGCGGGCAAGAGAGTGGTGTACCACGCTCACTCAACGCAGGAGGACTTCCGTAATTCGTTCATCGGCTCGAATCTTATTTCGGGGCTTTTCAAGAAGTGGATATGCAGCTGCTACCGCAGGGGCGATGTTATAGTGACTCCGACCGAGTATTCAAAGTCGCTGATAAGAGGCTACGGGCTGACCGCTCCGATCTATGCCGTATCCAACGGTATTGACCTTGCGAGATATGAGCCTAAGGAAAACGACAGGGAGGCATTCCGCAAAAAGTTCGGCTTAAAAGACGATGACAAGGTCGTAATCTCCGTAGGACTTTACTTTGAGCGTAAGGGCCTTCTCGATTTTGTTCAGATGGCAAAGGATATGCCAGACTATAAGTTTATCTGGTTCGGCAAAACTCCGCTTTACAGCGTGCCGCACAAGATAAGAAAGGCGGTAAAGACAAAGCTGCCGAATCTGACATTTGCAGGCTATGTTCAGCCCGATGAGCTGAAGCAGGCTTATGTCGGCTGTGATGTGTATATATTCCCTACCTTAGAGGAAACAGAGGGCATAGTGCTTCTTGAGGCGCTTGCGGCAAAGGCAAATGTTATTGTCCGTGACATACCGGTATTCGACTGGTTAAACGGCGGTACAGATTGCTATAAGGCAAAGGATAAGGACGAATTCGAGCGTATGATAAAGGAGATTTATGAGGGCAAGCTCCCGTCACTGCGTGAGAACGGACGCAAGGCCGTTGAAAATATGGATATAAAGAAGATCGGCGAAAAGCTGGTGAAGATTTATAACGGCACCGCCGAGGGCGGAGATTGATAAAAGCGCCAAGATATTCTATTGACATAAAAACGGATACTCCCAAAAGAGTATCCGTTTTTTTATGCTATTTTTTAATATCAACAAACACAAGTTCCGGTCGGTTGAATATCCTCGGTACTGCTATCAATGTCGACGGCTTCCAAAGCCCTCTGCTGACAATATGTGCGGTGTCGCCGTGCATATAAACGCCTGCCGTATATTTCGGGAATACTCCCTGACCGGGCGCAAAAACACCGTCAATAAGTCCGGGTATTCTCCACTGACCTCCGTGAGCGTGACCCGACAGAACTATATCGAAGTTTCCATTTAAATATTCGTCTATCTGTTCGGGAAAGTGAGCGATAAGTATTCTTGTACGCTTACTGTCTTTTTCCGAAGTCACGGCATCAAGCTGGTTTACAAGCTCGCCGTTTACCTCGTCATAGGTGTGAGCATCGTATATTCCGCAGATTTCGGTTTCGTTTCCGTTGATATTAATGACCGTACCGTTTCCTTCAAGCACGGTAACTCCGAAGTCCGACATCTGCTGTTTTATTCTTGCGCTGTCGCCCCTCGCATTTTCGTGGTTTCCGATAGTGTAGAAGCACGGATAACGCTTTACGAGATATTTCACAAGAATGTATGAGTTTTCGGGCAGGTCGTCCTGCGTTTTATCCGCAAGATCTCCGCCGAATACGACTATATCGGGTTTTGCACCGTCTATCGCATTTTTAAGCTCCGACTGACTTTTCCCGAAAAGGCTATTGTGCAGATCCGAAACAAATGCAATGCGTACAGGCGATGATACCTTCCCGCTTTTTATCTCGTAGGTCGTTGTCTGCAGCCGCATATCACAGGCGACAAGTCCTAAAGCTGCAAGAGCCGCTCCCGCAACGCCTGCGGCACAGCCTATAGCTATTCTTTTCTTTGTCTTTTTTGTGAGCGTAAAATCACCTCTTAGTATCCGCCCGAGCCGTCAAGGCTGGGGTCATTCTCTATCCAGCTTTCAACATTGATGACCTTGTATTCGTTTGCTGAGGTGCGGATAAATACATCCTTGATACCTGCGTTTATTATAAGACGCTTACACATTGAGCAAGGCTCAACCTCTCCGCAGAGCGTACCGCCTGAGGTCATATCGTGACAGGCAAGGAAAAGCGAAGAACCTATCATATCCGTCCTTGAAGCACTGATTATGCAGTTTGCCTCTGCGTGAACCGAGCGGCAAAGCTCATAACGCTGACCTTTCGGAACGTTCAGCTTTTCACGGGTGCATATTCCGAGGTCGGAACAGTTTTTAAGGCCTCTCGGCGCACCGTTGTATCCTGTGGCGATTATCTCATCGTTGTGTACTATTATTGCACCGAAATTCCTGCGCAGGCAGGTTCCACGCTCACATACCGTTTCGGCTATGTCAAGGTAGTAATTTATCTTATCTCGTCTTTCCATAGTTTAACCTTTCTGAAATAGGGCTGAGCTTATATCAAGTCTAATATAACACATATACCGCCTGTTTGTCAATCGAAAACAGCAGGTATAAATATGAAAAACCGCCGTGAAAAAATCACGGCGGTAAGCATTAATCTGTTTTCTTTGCGTCGGGGAGCATATACTTCTCACTGAAAACAGTGAACTTTCTGCGGAACTCCTCGTTGTTTGTAGCCTTGAGGTCGCTGATATAGCTGTGTGTGTCAAAGCTGTTGTCGTGTATCTGTATCATACAGACGGCGATGTTGGAGCAGTGGTCCGCCACTCTTTCGTAATTCGTGATAAGGTCGGTCAGCACAAAGCCCATTTCAATGGTGCATTTTCCCTTACGCAGACGCTTGACGTGTCTGTTTCTAATCTCTGTACGCAGATTGTCGATCACTTCTTCAAGAGGTTCAACCGATTTTGCTTGCTCAATATCTCCATGCTCGAACGCCGTAATGGCGGTATCGAGTATTTCGTTTAAAGCACCGTTGAAAATGTGTATTTCCTCAATAGCCTTCTTCGAGAACGAAAGGCCCTTCGTATGCATTTCCTTTGCACATTCACTAATATTGACAGCGTGGTCCGATATACGCTCAAAGTCGCTGATGCAGTGCAGCAGCATATTTACCGTCTGGCTGTCGCCGGGGGTAAGGTTCTTGGAACCCAGCTGTAACAGGTAACTGCCGAGCTTGTCCTCATAGACATCGACTTTTTCCTCGTTCTCGTTTACTATTTCGACATCGCGATCGTTATATTTGGACATAAGCCCCATTGAGAGCTTCAATGTATCTCTTGCACAGTCTGCCATTCTGACCGCTATTGACTTGCACTGCTCCAGAGCAACTGAGGGAGTTGCAAGGAAACGGGGATCAAGTATCTGGAACTCGTCTTTCGGAGCACTATCGTCCTTCTTGTCACGCACTGAGATATATGCGAGCTTTTCGAGCAGCTTCATGAACGGCAACCAGATTATCGTTGCAAAGATATTGAATACGCTGTGCATTATCGCTATGCCTGCCTGGTTTGCAGACTGTTCAAAGAACTCGAAGGGGAATATAGCGTTTATGATATAGAACAGTATCATAAATACTATAGTGCCGATGAGGTTGAAGTAAAGGTGAACAAGTGCGGCACGCTTTGCATTCTTGTTTGCACCGATTGCAGAAAGCAGTGCGGTAACGCAGGTACCTATATTCTGTCCCATGATTATCGGCAGGGCAGTGCTGTAAGTAACCGCTCCCGTAGCGCACATAGCCTGCAGTATGCCGACAGACGCAGACGAACTCTGAATAACGGCTGTAAGCACAGCGCCTGCAATAACGCCAAGCACGGGATTTGAGAACATAGTGAGAATGCTCTTGAACTGTTCGTTGTCAGCCAGCGGCGCAACGGCGGAACTCATTGTTTCCATACCGAACATAAGTATCGCAAAACCCATAAGGATAGTACCTATATCCTTTTTCTTGCTGGATTTTGACATCATTATAAAGAAAATGCCGATTATCGCCAGTATAGGCGTGAAAGATGTGGGCTTGAGCAGCTGCATGAAAATGCTTTCACCCTGTATTCCTGTCAGTGACAACAGCCACGATGTCATAGTAGTACCTATATTGGCACCCATAATAACACCGATAGCCTGCGACAGCCTCATAATACCCGAGTTTACAAAACCGACTACCATTACTGTGGTTGCCGATGATGACTGGATTACCGCTGTGACTAAAGCTCCGAGCATGATGGCTTTGAAAGGGTTGGAGGTCATTTTTTCGAGAATTCGCTCAAGGCGGCTTCCCGATAGCTTTTCAAGGCCCTGTCCCATTGCGTTCATACCGAACAGGAACAGCGCAAGTCCTCCGACCATAGTCAGAATGCCGAAAATATCCATAGTTTTCCTTTCCAGACTTGTCTTCTTTTGATTTTTTTGCTTTGCCGTCGGATATGCGGCAAGCGTTTTCTTTTGTTCTTATGCCGTATCCGTCTTACTTTGCTGTTACATCTTTGTAACGGCGATATTACAGCCGGATTACAGCTTCTTTACTTAAAACACACAGACTTATCCCCGTGAATAAGGTTTTCGTCTTATACGGGGGATCCGCTTTATATCAGATTTTATATTACGGCAAGCGTGAATACAACTGTGCCGAACGTATATTCTACGGGTATTGTAAGCGTGAACTTCGATTTTATACCGCTTACAGCCGATGATGTGGCCGTTTCCGGCGGATTAAGTCCTATTTCCTTGCCTGTAGTTTCGGAAATATTGACGTTATAAAGACCGTTGCTGAGGTTTAAGAATTCGCTGATAGCGTCATTTGCATAGTCCATATCGGTTATTTCTTCCTCTGCAAAACGGCTTGCAAATACTGCGGCCGCCTTGTTGTCGGCTGTTATAGCCGAAACTGCGTTGAAATCGCCGCAAAACTCCTGTATGACCGCCGTATCGTTGCTGTCTGTAACGGCTGACTGTAAGGGGGTAAAATCATCGCCTACAAAACGGATAAGATTCTTGAACAGAACATTTACATATTCAGAGCAATAATCCTTGTATTCGCCCTCGATAGCGAAGAAAGAAGAAATAACGTTTTCTGTCTTTTCGTTGTTTTCGCTGCTGAAGTCCTTGTCGGTAAGTCTGTTTTCTTTTTTGTAGTCGTTGAGAACGGTTTCAAACTCCTCGTTTGTAAGACAGCCCATATCAACGAGCGCCTGTCCGAGTAAAAGGCATCCGGTCTTCTGGCTCGAAAGAAGCTCTTCGACTTGCGCTTCGGTAAGATAGCCCATATCAACGGCAATATCGCCTATTCTCTTGTCTACTGTTGCCTGCTTCTTATGTACGGCGTCAACCTGCTTTGCTGTCATATAGCCAGCGTTGATGGCAAGCACGCCCAGCTTTACTCTTGTTGTGTCCTTCTTTTCGAGCGCAACACGGAGATTTGCAGGTGAAACGATTTTCCTGTTTAACAGGAAGCTTCCGAAAAACTGTGTGAACATCGCTTAAGCCTCCTTTTTGAAATAGTTGTCAAGGAGCTTGTAAAGCTGTTCTTCGTCAACAGGTTTCTGTAAAAAGTCGTTAGCGCCGAGTTTGATAGCCTCGGAGAGATTGCCTACGGTGCCGACCGATGTAGCCATAATAACAACGGCGTCGGGCGAATTTGTCTTGATCAGCTTGAGTGCTTCAACTCCCGAAAGCTCAGGCATTACAATGTCCATAAAAGTAACATCGGGTACGATGTCTGCAAACTTTTCAACCGCCTGCGCACCGTCGCTTGCCTCGAAAATCTGAGTGAAGCCGTATGCGGTAAGAAGTTTTTTCATCTTGTTTCTGACCATCATTGAGTCATCGCATACAAGAACCTTTGCTTTTGAAATATTTTTTTCCATATTTCTTTTCCTTCCTGACCTCTGAATTTATATCATAATAATATTTACCCGTTTTAAGCACCGAATACAAACAGATAGCTCAGCGCAAACCATTCCCGTACCCAGTAAACAGGAACAAGATACCACGGTGTAGCGGCACTGACGCATTTAACGTCATAGCCCAGACTTTCGGCTTGCAGCCTCGCCCGCGATAGCTATTCTGAGCGGCTTCCCGCCGTCTTCAAGAATCTGTTTTGAAAACAACAGGTTTTCGTAGGTGCTTGAAGACTTGTCCTCTTTTGTGATACGGTTTTCCGATATGCCGTCATTCACGAGTGCCTCATACATAGCTTCGGCCTCGCTGATATGCTCGTTATCGCCCTTACCGCCGGAAACGATGCAGTCGGCCTTCGTATCCGCCGATAGCTGCAGGCTGCGTCAAGGCGGCGTCTGAGCATAAGGCTCGGACCGTCACGTCTTACCTGACAGCCAAGCACTATTACCGTGCGTGAGCCGTCCTTTTCGGGTGCGTCGTTCATATTTGCAATCATAAAAGCCGAGAGCGTTATCGCATATACCGCAAGCACACCGTATATGATAAGCACGGCACGGAAGATATATCTCACCGCTTTTTTGGCGTTGCTGAACAGCTTCGTGGTAAATATGCCGAGAAGCACAGTTACACCGCCTATCACAAACCCGAAATAAGAGCCTGTGTTAAGCGTTCCGCTGAAAAGCGGTATTATGAACATTGCCAGTACTGCCGCACCTGTGACGATGAGCGTATATGACAGTATCCTTACCGGTTTTGATGAGCAGTCCGATATTCTGACCATATCGCTTCTTACTTTGAAAGGAGCTTCTTTACTCTCTGCATAGCTTCAACCGTGTTTTCGTGAGTGCCGAATGCAGTAAGTCTGAACCAGCCGTCGCCGTTCTTGCCGAAGCCTGCGCCGGGAGTGCCGACAACCTCAGCTTCGTTCAGGAGCTTGTCGAAGAATGTCCAGCTGTCCATTCCGTCGGGGCATTTGAACCAGATGTACGGGCTGTTCTTGCCGCCTGTATACTTGATTCCAAGCTCGTCAAACGTTTCGCTCATAACCTTTGCGTTCTGCATATAGTAAGCTATTGTAGCTCTTGTCTGCTTGTAGCCTTCCTCTGTGAATACAGCCTCAGCGGCACGCTGAACAGGATAGGAAACGCCGTTGAACTTGCTTCCCTGTCTTCTGCACCATAACTGCATAAAGCTGATTTCTTCGCCTGTGGGAGTTTCAAGCATAAGCTCCTCGGGGATAACGGTATAACCGCATCTTGTACCGGTAAAGCCTGCTGTCTTGGAAAGCGAGCATATCTCTATAGCGCACTTTCTTGCTCCTTCTATCTGGAAAATCGAGCGGGGAAGTGTTTCATCGGAGATAAACGCTTCATAAGCCGCATCGAAAATGATTACCGATTTATTCTTTATAGCATAGTCTACCCATACCTTGAGCTGTTCTTTTGTATAAACAGAGCCTGTGGGGTTGTTGGGTGAGCAAAGATAGATAAGACCGGGTTTCATGGATTCGTCGGGCATAGCGGCAAATCCGTTGTCTTCCGTAGAGTTTACATAATGAACTGTTCTTCCGCCCATTACGTTTGAGTCAACATATACAGGATATGCGGGGTCTGTTACGACAACGTCCTCGTTTTCGCTGAAGATGTCGCCTATGTTGCCGCAGTCGCTCTTTGCACCGTCGCTTATCAGCACTTCTTCGGGAGAAATGGTTACGCCGAAGCTTTTATAGTAGCCTGCAACCGCTTCACGAAGGAAGTCGTAGCCCTTACCGCTGTCCTCGTAACCTCTGAATGTTTCCTTTACGCCCATTTCGTCAGCGGCCTTCTTCATAGCCGCAACTACAACGGGAGCCAAAGGCTGTGTAACGTCGCCTATACCCATCTTTATAATTTTATTATCGGGGTGAGCGGCAATGTACTCTCTTACTCTCTTGCCTATTTCGATAAAAAGATAGCTTTTCTTGAGATTTAAAAAGCCCGGATTCATCTTTGCCATTTGCGTTAAGTTTCCTTTCTTTCTGTAATCGGTGTGTCTTTATATCGACACAGATATACACAATATCATTATATCCGCTGTAATCTCAAAAGTCAAGAAATAACGGCACTTAAAACTATCCAAATAATAAGAGCGTTTTACGGTAATTTTACTCAAAATTCAGAAAATGCGGGCAGAACTACACTTATTTAATATAATTTCTGCGATACATCTTGAAATTCCTGCGTAAATAGTGTATAATTTTGAATGTGTGACGTTCCCGAAAAGTTAATATTACGTTAATCGGAACGTGGCATAATTACAGTCAGAATCGGCATATAGCCGTATAAATTCCCGGAAGGAAAAAAACAGATGTTGCATATAGGACTTGACGTAGGTTCAACTACCGTTAAAATTGCGGTGCTGGACGATGAAAATAATGCCGTATACAAGAATTATCAGAGGCATTATTCGGATATAAAAAAGACAATTGCAGAGGTTCTCGGCGGATGCCTTGAAACCATAGACGAGAAGAATGTGACCGTTGCGGTAACAGGCTCGGGCGGTATCTCGGTATCGCACTGGCTCGGAATACCCTTTGTACAGGAGGTTTCCGCAGGAACAACGGCGATACAGACATTTATTCCTCAGACAGATGTAGCTATAGAGCTTGGCGGCGAGGACGCAAAGATTACATATCTCACAGGCGGTATCGAACAGCGTATGAACGGCTCGTGTGC
>OJNI01001161.1_pt1 | contig 15861 bp, 11 predicted proteins | sample 1597441 | NCBI WGS metagenome assembly OJNI01 (sample SAMEA2452131, study PRJEB22498) | human gut metagenome | reverse complement strand
GCGGCAGGACTTGACCCTCTCGGAAGAGAGGAAATACTCGGCGGTATTTGTTCTTATCAGCGTAAAAAGGGAAGCACGGTGATTATTGTGAGCCACAGCATGGAGGATATGGCAAGATATGCCGACTGTCTTGTTGTGATGAATCAGGGAAAGATTCTTATGCAGGGAAGCTGTGCGGAAATTTTTTCACAGCCTGAAAAGCTTTCCGGGATCGGTCTGGATATTCCTCAGATAACGCGGTTTATGCTCGAGCTTAAAAAACGCGACGTAGAAGTGAGAACTGATATCTTTACCGTAGAGCAGGCAAGAGACGAAATACTCAGAATCGCCGGAGGAACGCGCCATGCTTAAGGATATAACGCTCGGTCAGTATTTTCCCGGCGACTCTTTTCTGCACCACCTTGATCCGAGAATAAAAATAATTTCCGCGATCCTGTACATTGTGGTAATCTTTTTGTGCAAGAATCTTTTTTCCTTTGCCTTTATTACTCTTTTTACCTTAATATTGGTGTTTGCATCCGGCATTTCGGTGAAAACCATACTAAAAGGAATAAAGCCGCTGGTTTTTATTCTGATATTTACAACCGTATATAATGTTTTTTTCTATGACGGAGAGACGCTTCTTGTTGATATCGGATTTATTGATATCTATTACGAGGGTGTGATGTATGCGCTTGTGATGGCGGTGAGAATTATATGTCTTCTTGTCGGTTCAAGCGTTATATTAACCTATACGACTTCACCGATTATGCTTACCGACGGCTTGGAGAGACTTCTTTCTCCTCTCTCCAAAATAAAGCTTCCGGTTCATGAATTTGCGATGATGATGACGATTGCGCTTAGATTCATCCCAACGCTTATTGAGGAAACCGATAAGATAATGAGCGCACAGAAAGCAAGAGGATCGGATTTTTCATCCGGAAATCTGATTCAAAGAGCAAAAGCGCTGGTTCCGATCCTGATACCGCTCTTTATTTCATCCTTCAGGCGCGCCAACGATCTTGCCGTTGCTATGGAATGCCGCTGTTATCGCGGCGGAAGCGGAAGAACAAAAATGACGCAGTTAAAAATGACCTATAGGGATTTTATCATGCTTTTTGTTATTGCTGTTTCCGGAACGTCGGTGGTGCTTATGAATATATATCTGCCGGGTTTTGTGATCTGATATAGGAAATCATATGAAATATCTTTTTACCGTTGCTTATGACGGACGTGCTTATCATGGTTATCAGGTGCAAAAGGGGCATGTCACAGTTCAGGAAAAGCTTCAGGATGCAATTGAAAAGCTTTATGGGAAACGCTATCCGATTGTCGGCTGCAGCAGAACCGACAGCGGCGTTCATGCGCGGGATTTCAAGGCGGCAATATTTGTTGACGATGATGCTCCCGCGATACCGGTGGACAGGCTGCCCTTGGCGCTTAATATTTTTCTGCCGGAGGATATATCGGTAAAGAAGGCGGATATTGTCTCCGATACATTTCATCCGAGATATGACGTCAGGCTTAAAGAGTATGAGTATTTGATATTGAACTCGAAAGTGAGAGATCCGTTTCTTTTCGGAAGAGCATATCTTTATCCGCTTCCTCTTGATGAAAAAATGATGAATCGTGCGGCTGAGCATTTGAAGGGGACGCATGATTTCTCGGCGTTTATGACTTCCGGATCCGATGTTTCCGATTGCGTCAGAACGATTTATGATTGTACCGTTACAAGAAACGGCAGTTTAGTTTCGATCAGGATATCAGGCAGCGGTTTTCTCTACAATATGGTAAGAATTATAACCGGAACGCTTATCGAAGTTTCGGCGGGAAGATTTTCCCCGGAGGATATTGATTCTATCCTTGCTTCACGTGACAGAAGCCGCGCCGGTTTTACGGCGCCTGCCTGCGGGCTTTATCTCAATAGGGTGGTATATTGACGGAATATTCAGAAAGGAGAGCGACAGGGTGAACGAAAAGAATCATAAAAAAAATGATGGACTTGACAGAGTTGGAGCATCCAAAACCACAGTTAAAAGGAAAAAAAGTTTTTCTTCCTCTCCGGCACAGGAGATTCGTTGGGATCCCGATGCGGTCTTTAAGGAGAATAAATATTATATCCGAATTGCTTCAAAATTCAAACTGTGCAAATATATAATTGCCGCTTTGACGCTTATCTTTACCGTTGTGATGCTTACTGTATTCAGTTCCGATATAACCTCTGAAAATTTTCAATATCTTATTAAGGATTTGGATATCACGGGATTAACCTCGGAGGGGGATTTTGCTTCTATCGTCTTTAACGGCGGAACCAATTCCAAATTCGGCATCTATCGCGGCGAGCTTGCGGTTATTAATTCCGGACTTACGGGTCTTTACAGCTCAAGCGGCGCATTTTCCTTTAGCAAATCGAATATATTTTATAGTCCGGAGCTTCTTGTTTCTAATAAATATATGCTTGTGTACGATTCCGGAAATACCACCTGTTCCTATTCGATATATAATTCCTTTGCTGAGCTAAAAAACGAAAAGATGAGTTATCCGATAACGGGAGCGGCGCTTTCGGATAACGGTGCATACGCAATTGTATCAAGGGACAGCAGCTATAAAGGCGTTCTGCTTTGGTATGATAAGGATTTTAATTTACTTACCGAAATAAAAAAGGATAAATATATTATTTCCTCAGCGCTTACCTCAGATGGTACGGAGCTTGCTCTTGCCTCCGTATATGATGACGGAGGAGACGCGGTTACAGAGCTTATGACGGTTACGGCAGGTTCTGAGTCGGCGTCGGCGTCCTTAACGGTAACAGGAGTTATGCCGATGATGATACGATACCTTGAGGATGGGAATATTGTGGTGCTTTATACTGACAGAATGGTTTTTTACAATGGTTTGCTTGAAGAACTTTCAAGTGTATCTCTGAGTTCGCTTCTGTCTGTTAAAGCGGATATCGGAAAGAAGCTTGTCTGCATCGTGAATAACAACACACTTATCGGAAATGATAAGACGGTGAATATATATAATTCCGGAGGAGAGCTTCTCTATACCTCCGGATATGCGGGAGAACTCTTAAAACTTCGTTCTTTTGAAAATCGGGCGTATCTTCTTTTTGAGGATAGAATGGTTATGATCGATCTTGCTAACGACACAGAGAGAACCGTTGAAGTAGATCCGAATGCCATTGATCTGGTTTTTACTTCGTCAGGACTTCCTGTTATGTGTTATGCAGGAAGCGCCATTCCTGTTATCATGGATGATTTGCCGGAATCAGAGAGCTGACAGTATTTTTTCTGAGGAGGATTCAATTATGTCTTTACTTCTTGATTTTATTCTTGTTTTGATCTTTGTTCTTTGCGTTTACACCGGAGTAAAACGCGGCTTTATTCGCTCTGTTATGAGTATTGCGGTAGTAGTGCTTTCGATATTGGGCGCTGTTAAGCTTACTCCGAGTTTTTCCGCTTATCTTAATAAGAACTATATTGAGTCCGGAATTACGGAGAAGGTGGAGAAATCTATTGAGTCCATTATTGCCGGAGTGGATTCTATTAATCTTGCTAAGCTTTTTCAAGAGAAACCGCAGGCTTTTACTGATATTCTTGAAAAATTCGATATAAATTTTGACGAGCTCAATGAGTATTATGAGACACAGGCGAAAGAGTCGGGGGAGGCAGAAAAGGAGGTATCCTCTTACATTGCCAAGCCCATTTCCGAAACGGTATCCAATGCAATTGCTTTTGCTTTACTGTTTATTTTTCTTTCCATTCTTCTGACTGTTGTTGTGCTGGTAATTGATTTGATAGTCAAAATTCCGATATTAAAGGGAATCAATAAAAGTCTCGGTTTGATCCTTGGTATACTGAAGGGTGGACTTTATGCGTGGGGACTCAGTCTGATTTTTTGTAATTTACTTCCCCATCTTGCGGTAATTTACGAAGGAAAGATTCCGGCTTCGATTATTGATAATACGGTTATTGTGAGATTTCTCGGAGCGTTAAATATATCAAATTTATTCTAATTATTACCGTTTTCAAGCGGCGGAGGTTACTTATATGCAGTTATGTTCCAAATGCCACAAAAGGCTGGCAGTAGTATTTATAAGCAAGTTTGTAAATAACAAAATGGAGAACGAGGGCTTTTGCCTTAGGTGTGCAAAAGAACTCGGAATAAGTCAGGTTGACGCCGTAATGCAGCAATACGGCATTACGGAGGAGGACCTTGAAAAAATGGAGCCGGAAATTGAAAATGCAGCGGAATTGCCGGAAATTTCTCAAGGAAGTGATGATGAAAATGACGGCAAAGCCCCGGCAATAGATTTTATGAAGATTTTCGGCGGACAGGGCGGGCTTCCTCCTTTTATGAAAGGTCAACCCGACAAAAAAAATGTTTCGGGAAATAAAAATAAACCGGATAATAAGAAAAAATTTCTTGGGATGTACTGTACAAATCTCACCGAAATGGCAAAAAACGGCAAGATTGACAGGATTGTAGGAAGAGACCGTGAGCTTGCAAGGGTTATGCAAATCCTTTGCAGGCGTCAGAAAAACAACCCCTGTCTTATAGGAGAACCGGGAGTTGGAAAAACGGCTGTTGCAGAGGCACTCGCTGCCAAAATAGCGTCGGGAGATGTTCCCTTCAGACTTTTGGGAAAAGAGGTGCATCTCGTAGATATGACCTCGATTGTTGCCGGAACTCAGTTCAGGGGGCAGTTTGAAACCCGTATGAAAGGTCTTATCGATGAGGTTAAGGCTCTCGGAAACATAATCCTTGTGATCGATGAGGTTCATACGATCGCCTCTGCCGGGGACGCAGAGGGGAGCATGAATGCGGCAAATATTTTGAAACCCGCGCTTTCAAGAGGCGAGATACAGGTGATAGGCGCGACAACTCTTGTTGAATACCGCAAATATATTGAAAAGGATGCTGCTCTTGAAAGACGGTTCCAGCCTGTCATGATTGAAGAACCGTCAGTGAAGGACTGCGTTGAGATACTGCGCGGAATTAAGTCCTACTATGAAAGCTATCACAAAATTATTATTCCTGACGATATTCTTGAGAGAGCAGTGACGCTTTCCGAACGCTATATTACCGACAGATATCTTCCCGATAAGGCAATCGATCTTCTTGACGAATCTCTTTCTTATGTTGCGCTTAACTCTGATGTGATTGAAAAATACAGACGAACCGAAAAAGAACTGCGTGATATATCCGCAAAACGTTCCGAAATCGAAGCCAGAGAAGAAACAGAATCTGATAAAGAAGAAGAAAAATACCGTGAGCTTGCCGAAATAAAGGTTAAGGAGCTTAACACGAAAGAGGCGCTTTCCGGTCTTGAGCAGGATTTGAAAAAGGTCACCCTTTCTTCAGCGGCTCTTGCAAAGGTGATTGAAATATGGACGGGCGTTCCCGCAAGCAATATAATGGAAAATGATTATTCAAAGCTCAATCGGCTTGAATCATCCATTAAGGCACATCTTATCGGCCAGGATCATGCAGTTGATGCAGTAGTAAAGGCAATAAAGCGAAATCGCGCCGGAGTTTCATATAAGAGAAAACCCGTTTCTTTTATTTTTGCCGGTCCGACCGGTGTAGGAAAAACGGAGCTTGTAAAAACTCTTGCGAAGGAGCTTTTTGACTCTCCCGAAACTCTTATCAGACTTGACATGTCGGAATTCATGGAGAAGTTTTCAGTGTCGAGAATTATAGGAGCTCCTCCCGGATATGTCGGATATGATGAGGCGGGGCAGCTTACTGAAAAGATAAGACGTAAGCCATACAGCGTGATTCTTTTCGATGAAATTGAGAAGGCGCATCCCGACGTGATGAACATTTTGCTTCAGATTCTTGACGACGGAAGAATTACCGACGCACAGGGCAGGACGGTTAATTTTGAGAATACCGTTATCATCATGACGACAAATGCCGGTTCAGGCTTCAGTTCCTCGGCTGCGGGGTTCGGAACAACAAGAAACGAAGCGGATATACAGCGCACGGAGAAGGCGCTTTCGGAATTTCTTCGCCCGGAATTTCTAAATCGTATAGACGAGGTTATTGTTTTTAACCGTCTTACTCAGGATAATTTTGCGCAGATCGCAAAAATAATGCTTGAAGAGCTTTCACAGGCGCTTTCGGAAAAGAACATTCGCTTTACCTATACCGATTCCGCGGCGTTGTTGATTGCAAAAAATTCCTATGATGAAAAGTACGGCGCCCGCAATATGAGAAGATATATTCAACGTGAAGTAGAGGATGTTATTGCGGATAGATTGATCGGAGGATATTCGGACGGAATATCCGCGATAGCGCTTGACTCCGACGGCGAAAAGCTTTCTGTTACTTCTATGTGAAAATAGTGAAAGCGCTTGAGGAAAAGATGGAGGACAAATTTTCCGACAGGGAAAGGCACGGTCATATATATGGCGGAGAAATGGTATGATAAAAGCATAAAACAGACAGAAATATGGCTAAAAACCGATTCCTCCCGCGGACTCGGCAGGGAAGAGGTGATGAAGCGCCGCAAGCTGGACGGCGAAAATGATATATATCCTTCCCCTAAAAAATCCTTTTTTAATTATCTGAAGCATTTACTCACCGATTATACTTCGATCCTTATGCTTGTGACATTGCTTATTGCAGCGGTTTTTGAGGAAACCGAAAACCTGCTTGTCATGCTGCTGATTCTTGTGACATATTATGTCATTGTTTTATTTACTTATGTCAAGTCTCAAAGGATACTGGAAGGACTCGGTACCTATGCGCTTCCCAATGCGAAGGTGCTGAGAGGCGGAAGGCTGTTTATGATCAAGCAAAAGCAGCTTGTAAGAGGCGACGTTATATATGTCTCAACAGGAGACATTGTTCCCTGTGACGCAAGGCTTGTTGAATGCGACGAACTTGAGGTGCTTGAGGTAAATATTACTACGGTTACGCATGCGGTAAAAAAGGACGCCCGATTTATAGATTATCACGATATATCCCCGGCACAGCAGAAAAATATGATTTTTGCTTCGACTATTGTGACTCATGGTACTGCAAAAGCAATCTGCTGTGAAATCGGAAGTGATACTCTTGTCTGCGCGATGAAGAAAAATACCCCTATCATGTCACATGAGAGACTTGAAATCCTGGATAAAATAGGTGGCTTCTGCAAGAAATGGACGCTGGTGATGACGCTTGCGGTCATGCTTCTTACGGTTGCGGATATTTTCTTCTCGGGTTCGCAGATTGGAATTTTTGACAGTTTTATGACGGGATTATCGCTTGCTGTGTCGTCGATGAGTGAGTTTTATACCGCTTTTGCTTATATTGTATTGGCTTGCGGAATATTCGCGGCAGTCAATAAGAAAAAAGATGTGAACACCGGCGCGCTTATCAAAAACACGGATAAGCTTGAAGAAATAAAAAATTTAACTTGTCTGATTGTTCCAAAACAGGCTGCTTTCAGCATCCGCGATATGAAAGTCGGAAAAGTGTATGCAAACGGAGATGTTTTTATTCCCGGTGAGCACGGATATAAGCGCAATGCGGCGCGGGTACTCAGATACGCACTGCTTTCTACCGGCCTCTACGGCGCCGGGAAACTGATTGAAAACAATCAGAGCAGAGATAATATTTACAGCTCTGAGGAAGAAGCGATTATCGCCGCGGCAGAAAAATGCGGTGAATACAACATTGAGCTTGAAAAACGGTATCCTATGCTTCAGCATATTGGCAAAAGCTCGGATTGCCGTTTTGAGACAACTCTTGTCAGATATGAAAACGGTTTTTTTGTTTCCTTGAGGGGGGAATATAACTCCATTCTTCCGCTCTGCAGATTTTATACAGAGGACAGCCGTATTTACGAGATGACGCCGGAAAAAAGAAGCGAATTTCTTGTCAGCGCCGAAAAGCTGTCACGGGAATCCTTTCATGTGATTGCTGTTGCTTCTAAGGATACGATATATAATAATTTAAAACGTCTTTCTGCCTGTCAGTCCGATCTTACCTTTGAAGGATTTCTGGCTATTAAGGAGCCTGTCCTTCCGGAAGCTGCGAAAAATGTCTTAAGATGCCGCAATGCAGGGATAAAAGTCATCATGCTGTGTCCCGAAGTGAGTGAGAATAATGCGATTCTTGCCGAAACACTGGGAATTGCGTCTTCAGCCGAACAAATTATTACCGCAGATGTCCTTTCATCTATGAAGGAGGGGCTTTTCAGGGCTAATCTTGATATTTATACGGTATATCAGGGAATTAATCTCGCGCAGAAACGGCTTCTTGTACGCTTTCTTCAGGAGAAAGGTGAGCGCGTCGGATATCTCTGCTCAGAGCTTGATGAAATTATTATGATGAAAGAGGCCGATGTAGGATATTCGGAGAGTATAACGATTTCCGATAAAGCGGGTAATGCCGGAATAGATCTTGCCGGCAGAAATGTACCGGTTTATACCAAAAGTGCCGGGGGTACCAACGGCATCGGGTGCGAGGCGCTTAAATATGTTTCCGATGTCATTATTTCGGAGGCGGATAAATCGGGAACCGGAGGCTTTAATGCTGTCGTGGATTCTATAATATGTTCCAAGGCGGTATATTATAATTTGTACCGAATGCTGAAGTATATGATTTCATCACAGCTTGCAAAGCTTTTTATCGTGTTTATTTCGGTCTTTATGGGTATGACGGCATTTACCCCGCCTCAAATTTTATTTTGCGGTTTGGTAATGGATTTTGCTGCATTGATTATAATTGCTTTTGAACGGTCGGGACCGGCACTTCTTAAAATGCCGTCTCACATAACCGAAAAATTGACGCATCCTCTTATCAAGAATGCCGAGAGCGTGATAATCGGTATCTTTTGGGCGGCGGCAACACTTGTGGCGGTTCACCTTATGCTGAAAAAAGATATCATTACCGATATGCATGTACCGGTCTGCTGCTTTCTTAGTTTTATTCTGACCCAGATCGCGATGCTCAACGAGTGTAAGCGGGAGCAGAGTATTTTTGACAGGAATGTTAAAATTAACGGTGCCTATATCGCAATGCTCCTCGTAACCGTTGCATTTCTTCTGCTTGCTTTCGGAAATAGCAAGGTTGGACTGTGGTTCTCAATAGAACCGATTCCGCCTTATGCGATTATAGGCATTATTTGCGTTCCTATTGTTATCACTCTTTGTTGTGAGATATATAAGCTGTTTACTTCCAAGACCTTCAACAATGAACTGAAATAACAAAACTGTGTATTTAAGGCAATACCGCGGGGTGCACAGTTAATACCTTTATTGGGCTTTTGCCTGCGTCTTTTGCGTCATACTTCACAAATTTCGTCGGCAGAGGAGTCGCTCTTGCCTCCTCAAATTGTATTGTCTGACGAAAAATCTGGCGGCGCAACTGCACAACAATCATTGTGCGGTATTGCCTTAAGTCTTGAGTGATGTGTCAATAATGAAGGGAGCCCCTATGACGAAGTTTTTTCGTCATAGGGGCTCCTTTTGAGATAAGAATTATGGATGCCTCTATAAAATCACTGCCCCAAACCGGTTCGAGCTGTTTTCCGACATTCGTCACAAAAATCCTTGACAGATTGATACGCTGTCTGCGGAATTTTTGTTTAGACTGACGAAAAAATCTTTGCCATCTATGAAATTGCATTTTCAGAGATACTCTTTATTTATTCAAAAAATTACTGATTGCGCAGTTAAAAGCAGTTGGATTTTTCTTTGCCACAAAAGAATTGCCCTTGATAAAATGTCAATTGCGAGTTTTTTATACAGGCAGTGATGAATTCCGCATGCTTTCTTTTTATCTATCCTGATTCCGGCTATTACAAGTACATCAGCGGTAATTTTTTAGCTCTGATCTTGGATATATTGGGCTGATTTACCATTAATTCAAGCATTTCTCGTTTCAACTCTACCTTTTCGCTGAAACTTGAAAAGAACCGGGGTGCGATATCCGATTCAATCGGTATTTGTACAAAAGCTTTAACGCCCTTTGCATTAAGGTTTCCGCCGTTCAGGATGAGCTTCATAACCTTGTCGGGATACGCGCAGCAAAGCACATCGCAATATTTGCTTCGTCGAAAAACCTAAGATATCGGCTTTTTCAATTTGTAATGCTTTCAAAAATGCGAGAAGATCCTCTGTGAATTGCCTGACTGTAAAAGGAACGCTTCCTCTCAGCGTCTTCCCGTGTCCTCTTGTATCAATGGGATGACTCGGTGTTCTGTTGAAAAGGCTTCTATCTGACGATCAAAATACCCGCTGTTTTCTCCGTTTCCGTGAAGAAATATAAGCGGGTTTCCTATGCCTTTCTTCATATAGTAGTGGGGCTATATCCATATCAATTAAAAATATTCTCTTGCTTTTTTTCAGAGTTTTTTTCTTTTATACAGCTTTTTTCCGGCTTCAGAGACACCGAAAACGCCTATTCCTGCGCCCACTATCCAAAGAAAGGGAAAAATACATTCTTCTATATAGGTGCTTCTATCCATACTGATGGTTTTTCCGGTTTCTTCTTTAAAGCTTTCGTCGGGATTACCGTTTACGATGTTTTCCCTTATTATATTTTCATCCGGTTCAATATAAATGGTTTCACCGATCGGATTTTCTTCAGGCAGAATCTCTGCCGCTACATAAAACGGCAGAACAGAAAATAATAGGATTACGGGAATCATAGTAAAAATTTTTTTAGTCATGGAGCACCTCGGAGGAAATAGAATGAGAATTGTGTTTTTTATTTTTTATATAAGAAAGTGTCTCCGCTGCTGCGACGGAAAGCAGCAGAAAACCGCATACAAGAGATATCATAGCAGAGGGATTTGCAGCAAAGTCCGGGAATAGTTTAATTCCGATATATCCGATATAAGAAGCACAGGAGGCAAGGGAATAAGAAAGTCCGGGATGCCGGGGCATAAAACGAAAAATCAAGGAAATAATGACCGGAATGGTCATATTAATGAGCATGATTGCAAAAAGGGAAACCATTTTGGAATCACGACAAAACATCAGAAGCGCCGCCCCACCTCCGAGAGAAGCCGCTACAAGTAATAGAGAAAGCCTGTCAAAGAGAAACCCTCCAATCAAGCGTCCTATACCTGATGCAGCGGCAATAAGAAGGATAGCTTTTCTGCCGTGATTCCAATCAAATTGTAAAGAAAGATTCATATAAGTTCCTATCGCGGCAGAGAAAATGAATAGTAGGATAAATATCGGCGCAAGACCGGTTTTCGGAGCTTTTTCATCACGTCTGAGATATGCTTCCGGCAGTCCTTCTCCTTTGTCGGAGGGAGCAGCTGCCATCAAGAGAAAAGCTGCGGCGATATATCCGAAAAACTGAGCATATCTGGCAAGCCCTAATCCAATGATACTTCCGGCGGTAAAAAATCCAATTCCATAAGTGCGAAATTCAGAACGAGAGAGAAGGGAAGAGGAGGCAAAAGCATGAAATGCAGCGTTTCCGATCCCCATCATAATTACTTTTGCGGTTATTCCGAATTTTATCGGAAATACGAATCCCATGAAAAGAATCATTACAGCCATTCTTACTCCGGTGTGTTTGTTTGTTACATCGTCTGCAAGTACCGAGAATAAAATTCTTGTTCCGATAGCTATTATATTAAAGAGAATGATAAGCATGGTAAGTTTATTACTGCTCGCGTGCAGTGCAATGCTTCCGAGGAGCATTGCGGCACAGGCTGCATCTGCCATTAGACCCATGAAGGCGTATCTTGTCACCATAGGCGAGTTGGTTTTTGAGGTTTCAAAGGCTTTCAACGGTAGTCCTCCGTTATTTTTATTTTGACAAGAATATTATATCGCTTATCGGTGGGTTTGTCAATCGTATCGTGATTATATTCAAGAAGAAAAATAAAAAGCCAATTGTTTTGTGAACTGTTCTCCGAGTGTTACCAATTTGATATGAATAAAAACAGAGCTTATTATTCAATGTTAACCTATATAAAACAATGGACGCAATTTCTTTAGAAAACAGAAATAAACAACCAAAATCCCGGCATTTGTATACATATTGTGTAATCTAAATATGCGTCAGGTATTGTGTATGATAATATTATGCAAGCTTGAAAGTTGAGAAAGACAGCGTACGGGAATTTCGGCATTATGGATGCAAAAACTACCCCGCCGAAAATCGGTGAGATTACGAGACGTTGTATTATGCTGTATTATTTTGTTCTTATAAGTAAGGATCAAAGGCTTGTCCTCCGTCAGGAACTGTGACAGGACGCGCCGTTAGAGCCTGAATTGGGGTAAATGCGAGTATTCGTCAAAATTTTTATAAATTCCGCCTTTTTGTTTTTTCACTTCTGTTTTCATCGGTGTAGCACATCGACAAATATGAAGCATAATTTAACACTGAAATGAGAAATGGTTAAAAACACGAATTATTAAAAGTCCACTCCAGTAAATTGAGAGGGATTACGGTGGATATTAACTTGTACTCCAAATCTTTTTTGGATGCACATTGGGGATGTGTTAATTCAGAAGTGTTACGGGCTATTATTTTAGAATTATAAAATAGAGATTTTGTAATTTACTCAAAAATGATTATAAAATACAAGTTAAGCTTTTTTAAGGTTTTTATATTTCAGTTTGTCTTTTTAGTTAAAAAAGCGGAGTGCCTTTTAACAAAAATGTTTCGGGGCAACCCCATTTTGAATTTCAGGGGCAAAGAGATTTTGAAAAAGGTCAGAAAATAGATATTTTCGCACCTTTTCGGTAAAAGTCCCCCAAATGCTTATTTTATGGTGTTTTTGCAAGGTTTTTGGTGTAAAAAAGCACCCCTGCAAATCAATGCAAGGGTGCGAATTTTATTTTAGACTGCCTTTCTTTTTATGAGGCAGTCTGCCTTTTTACAATAAAAGTTCTGATTAGCGCTTTTCGCTAATAGCTGCCTGTGTCGCCAAAGTTTGCAGGGGGAATTATGTATTGGGGCGAGATTGTCGCCCCTTTCTTGCGGTTGCCCTCTACATTCATAGGAATGGGAGAGTCGCCGCCGAAATCACCACGAAGATACCACTTAAAGCAGTCCTTTGAAACCTCGATTTTTTCAACAAAGGCTTCAATCACGCTTTCGGGGATATCGCCATCGGTATCGAAATTGGTGTATTGCTCCAAGGCATAGCGGAGAACGGTGATCTTGCTCTCATAGTCGATTTCTTCCTCCTCGGTTGGCTCAACTACAGGTGTTAGTTCCTCGATTTCCGCCTTGAGCTTATCTATCTGCCTGTCTACATCGGCACGTGCTTCTTGGTAGTCCTCACGGGTGATATCGCAATTGCTGAGCAGATCTACAAGGTTTCTGCGTTTGGTGTTGGCTCTGTCAAGCTCTCGTTGCTTTTGCTCAATAAGCTTTGAGTTATCTTGCACTTGCACCTCGGTATCGCCGATATGCTCCTCAAGTATGGAGTTTGCAATTTCCAATACCTTTTGTTTATTTGTTAGGAAGTGGCGGAAGATATAGTTTGCCATCATCTGCAGCTTCCACTCGGCTATCATCGGTGACTGACAAATGCCATCAATGGGAAGCCCACGCTTTAAGCGACTTTTGATAGTACCAGTCTGCGTTGTACCGTAGCATTGATAACCGAAGAACTTTTCTCCGTTAGCGTTGGTTCTCCATTTGCGGCGGTTAAACCGCCTGCCGCAGGAGCAGATCATCAGTCTGCCCCATACGGTCTTGGGCGGTGTTACACCCGTCAGCTTTCTTCCTGTGGTTGGATTTTTCAGTTTTCCCGTTTTGCTTTTCATAATCTTTTGCACCCTTTCGTATTCTTCAACGGTTATAATCGGCTCGTGTCTGCCTTGCACTTGTGTCAATGCCATTTCACCGTAGTTTTTCACCTTTTTCTGCACCAAAAAGTCGGGAGTGTATTCCTTGTGGTAGGTAATAATACCGCAGTAAAAGGAGTTCTTGAGCGTTTGGGAGATTCCCGTGCAATGCCAGTTGGAAAGTCCCGTAGCCGTCCTGCGCCCTGTTCGCTCCATTTCATTTTTTATCGCCATCAGTCCGTGTCCCTCAAGGTACATATCGAATATCCTACGTACCGTTTCGGCTTGTACGGGATTGATATTGAAATCCACCTGCTTTTTGTTGCCCTCCACGATTTTCTCCACTCGGTCATAGCCGAGAATATTGCCGTTGCCGTAGAACACGCCCTTTTCCATTGAAATCTGCTGACCACTTTTCACTCGAATAGAGGTCTTGCGGCTCTCGTCCTGTGCAAGACTCGCCATAATGGTCAGTCTGAGTTCTCCGTCACCGTCAAAGGTTTTGATATTGTCATTAATAAAGAACACTTCAACGCCAATCCGACGAAGCATCTTTGTAAAGTGCAGGGTTTCCTCGGTGTTTCGGGCAAATCGGGACACCTCACGGGTGATGATTAAGTCAAACTTGTGTGCCTTGGCATCGGCAATCATCTGCGTAAAGCCCGGTCGCTTCTCCGCCGAGGTTCCCGTAATCCCCTCGTCAATATAGCGATCAATTAAGTTCCATTCAGGGTGGTGATCGAGGTATTGCTGATACCATTCCAGCTGATTGCTGAGAGCAGATATCTGCGCTTCGTGCTCGGTGGAAACACGGGCATAAATCACCACCCTTCGTTCGTCAAATTCATTGTATCGATACATCATCCGGCTTTTTCTCCTTCCTGCTGAATGGTGAAATTAAATTTTGAGGCATCCACCACGTCAGCGTGCTGATTTACCATATTCCGAAATATATATAACGGAATTTTGCCGTCGTGATAAAGCTGTTCGCAAAGCTTTAAGGCGGCGAAAATATGGTTAGGATTTTTATCCTTTATAATTGTAATCATAGTGTTCCTCCTTTACAAATGTGCGATTTTTATCTCGCATCACGATTTCGCTGTCGGTGTCGGTGCAAAAGCTCCAAGCCCTTGAGAATATCCTTCTTTATCTGCTGTTCGGTGTAGGACTTCGGAAAATATCCGTTAAAATCCTCTCTCCTAAACCGCAAATGCTCCTGTTGGTTCGGCTTTTCCTCCGACATTATTTCGTATATTTGGTCTTTTGTCAGCACACAGTCCTGTGATAGCTTTTTCAGCCGTATGCTCTGTGCGTGGGATGGCGTGCAGTCATTTAGCTCGATAGCATCAAGCAGGATTCTTTGCTCATCCTCTGTCAAGAATGAGATTTCCACCGCCGGACTAAAAGCGATTTTTCCCTCGTCAACTTTAGTGAGCAATTCAGGGATAAGGTATGTTAAGCGGATATACCTTTGAACTTGATTTCGACTATCGCCTGCCGCTTCACCTATGAAAGCATCTGTTCTTAACTTCGTCCCAAGTTGGGACGAAGTACTCCTACCTTGATGATTTAGTGCTTCTTGCTTAAGTTTATAAGCAAACGCTTTTTCGCTGGGGAGTATAGTTTCTCTCTGCAAATTTGCATCTACCATTGCGATCACCGCCTCATCATCAGTCATTTCCCGAACGATTACGGGCATTGTTTTAAGTCCCAATACCTGACACGCCGCAAGTCTGCGGTGTCCTGATATCAGCTCAAAGCCGCCGTCCTCAAGCGGTCGTGCAAGGGCGGGGGGTATCGCCCCGACCTTGCGTATGCTCTCTATCATTCGGTCCATTTCCTCGCCCGATTGAATTTTGAAGGGATGATCCTTGAATGGGTGTAGCTCCTCAAGGGGAATATTGTGTACTCGCTCTAAGCGTGCATCGTCTCTTTCCGCCTGCGTTGAAAAGATTGCATCAATGGGTATGGGCGGCAGAGTAAAGTCTGATTTTCTTGCCATTTATATGACCTCCTTTTTTGCTTTTTTGAGTAGCTTGATTAGCTCATCAATCTCATCGTGATAGAAGACGATGCCTTTTAGCGGCTTACCGTTTCTCCAACGCCGCACGTCGATACA
>OJNI01001157.1_pt1 | contig 15916 bp, 9 predicted proteins | sample 1597441 | NCBI WGS metagenome assembly OJNI01 (sample SAMEA2452131, study PRJEB22498) | human gut metagenome | reverse complement strand
GATAACCTTTTCAAATTCGGGATCAATTTTCAACTGTTCAATCATTTCGTTCATTTTGTTTTTCTCCTTGTCTATTGGTGATCGGCTTCTGAGCAAAACAAAAAAGCCGTTACAAGACGGCACGACAAAACAGAGGTAGAGGCTACCCCAAATTTTTCGTACTCGCTATGTAACGGCTTTCGCCAAAGGTGCTTTCCTTTAGATAATATTCAGTTGTTAATTGTATAAGTATATCCCATCTTGGAAACAATAAGAATGGGAAAATATGCGCACTTCGCGCTATGTAAATATGTATGTAAGAGGGCTTGTCCGAGGCTTTTTCTCTTAATTTGTCCCTCTACTTAGGATACTGTTTTTACACCCACTTTTTCAGAACAAATTTTCTCAATCCACAAATTTCTAACTTTTGCACAAAATAAGCTCACTTATTTAGCGAGTTGTGTCGCCAATATCTATGCAACTTTGACACTTTCAATTTACAAAATCCTATTGAAAAAGATTGGATTTTGATGTATAATGTTGAAAACGGAATTTTATCATCTTATCAGTTGATAGATCGGAGGTGCAATGAAGATACAACGGACACATTTGCTTAAACGCTTGGATACACTCTATCTGTCCTACAACACAAGTTTTGGAAATTGGAAGAATAGCGATCATTACGTTAACCTCAAAGGACCGCGCGGCTCGGGTAAAACTGCGCTTATCCTTGAATGGTTAGAGCAGCATAAGCATTTCTATTTCTCCTTTGCAGGTCTCGACGAGCCTATAGCATTGCGCTTACTCGGAGAAAGATTGCAGAAATATTTGGATGATCACAACCTCATAGCACTCCCAATGGATACATGGGAGAACATATTTCTTAATATCAATACTCTTTCCGAGCGGACTTGCCACATCTTTGCTTTTGATGATGCCGATGAAATACTGAGCGATAGCGTATTCTCCGCAGCCTTTCAAAAATATTTTGAAACACAAAAGCGCCGCGCTATCTTGATGATCTTCGTCACTCGCGAGGAAAAACTTCCAGGGTTTCCACCCGATTACACAAAATGGACTTATGATGAGATACCTATCGACGTGCCATACTTCTCGATAGCAGATCTCTGCAAATGCTTTCCGAACAAAAAGGGCGACAATCTTCTCGCGCTCTATGTACTTACGGGAGGAATACCAAAACTCGTTCATCTGATCGACGAGAATTTAAGCACCGAGGGAAATCTGCGAAATCTTCTATCCCCCGATAGTCCATACATACATTTTTGCGCGAATGAATTTAAGCGATTGTTCCGACGCTCGGAAAGCTATATGTTCATCTGCCACGCAATCGCTCTTGGAAACAATCGCATCAGCGACATCGGAAAGTTCACGGGATTTGCTTATAACAAATGCGACAAGTACATCCGCGCTCTGATTGAGAACGGAATACTTACTACCGGGAAAGATGAGAACAACAAGACGATATATAAGTTTGTCAATCCCTATTATCGCATTTGGTTCAATATCGTTTATCCCAATCGAACAGAAATAAATCTCGGCGCGGTAGATGAGGAAACGATCTCCCAAGCTCTTTCTTACATAAAGACGTTAGCCGATGACGAATATGTTGCGGCTTGTTACCGCCACGCATATTGCCATTTCTGCAAGCGAAGATATATTGATCGCGAAACGGTTTCACCAACTCCGCAAACCTTCACCGCCGCAGTAATGAAAAAAGACAAATACGGAGACTCTTACAAGGATGGCGAAGCAACGATTACATTTGATTTCGTTTACAACGACGGCGAATATAACTATGCTATGCTTATTCTGAAGGACGAGCATTATCTCGGTAAAGCTGAATTTGAGGCTATTAAGTCCGTGATTGAAGATGCCTTTTGGCTCGACTTCACCTTTTTCATTTGCTACAACAAAGGTCGAATCTGTGAAGAAGCATACCGATTTGCCAAGTTCAATGAATACGTAAAATGGGAAATGATTGATAGGCTTCGGTTTTAAGATTTCATATGTAGACAAGCACCTCGTGCCAAGTTGGCACGAGGTGGTTCGAAATGAAAAGTAGACTTATTCACATTTTTATGTTATAATAGTAAAAAATACGAATTAACATTTATTTAAGGATCTATATATGAAAACAAAAAAACTAACCTTTATAGAATCCGTTATGCTGGTTGCCGGCGCGGGTATCGGAACAGGCATCCTTACCATTCCGTATGCCATCAGCAAAATCGGCGTATTTGGAACACTTGTAGCTCTTGCACTTGCCTATGCCGTCAGCGCGGTGATGTATCTTATCATCGCAGACCTTACTCGCAATTCGGAGAAGCCTGACGATTTACTTGCTATACTCTACGAGCATCTGTTCAGCGGAAAAGGAAAAAAGGCACTTAACATTACCTTTCTTGTTCTGCTCGTATTGCTGTTGCTTGAAAACTTGGTAGTATATATTCTTTGCGCCGGAAACGTCCTCACCGATCTCCTCGGAATTAACAGTACGGCTACCCAAATCATTTTTTATGCGCTTGCATCGGTTGTGATTATTTTCGGAGTCAAGGGCATGGGTGTCGGCGAAAAGCTCTCTATGATCTTGATTGGCTCTGCTGTACTTGTACTTATGGTTCTGTCCTTCCTCAACGTAAAGGGAAATCTCAGCTTCTCCTTTGGCGCGCCAAGTACCGTCTTTGCGGTATACGGACTGTTTATGTTCGCGTTTTCCGCCATCTTTTCCATCATTCAGGTGTGTAATCATATTGAAAAGAAAGAACTGACAGGCAAAGCAGTTATCGGAGGTCTTTCACTTAACGCATTGATCACAGTTGCATTTACCGTGGCAGTTATTCTCGGCTCAGATACTGTTACGGAGATCGCAACCATAGGTCTTTCCGAGAGCATTGGTATCCCGTTTGTCAAGATACTCTGCTCGGTTCTTGTATTACTTGCAATGTTTACTTCCTTCTGGTCAAGCGGCTTTGCGTTTGCCGACGTGGTCGGTGGACAGTTCGGTTTGTCCACAAGAATCTCTTGGTTTATTGCTACCATTCCTGCGCTTTTAATTGCTGTCCTTCTGCCTCTTGGTATACTTGACTACGTTCAAATTGGCGCGGGTGCTCTCTCCATCATACTTGTTATTGTGGTTTTGCCTGCATATTACAATGCGGTGAAGCAACCCAAGACAAATCTTTTGCTTGGCAAGTGCTCGGGCAATAAGATTATGCTCTCCCTCGTTGCATTATTTATTATTTTAATGGCAGTATCCTCATTTATTCCGATCGGTTGATCCGAGAAAGGAGCTTTCAATGAAAATTGCATTGATTTCACCGGCAGGTGCTATGCACAGATATAACGGTATGTTTCATAAGGGGCTTCATTATGCCCCTATCACGCTTGCACTCCTTGCAGCTCTTGTTCCGAAGGAGCTTGAAGCAGAGGTCGTGATTTATGATGAAACAGCAGAGGCGATTCCGCTTGACAACGATGCCGATGTGATTGCCATTACCTGCATTACCGGTACGTCTTCAAGATGCTATAAATTTGCTGATTACTTCAGAAGCATTGGTAAAACCGTGCTTCTTGGCGGTGTTCACCCAACACTTATGCCCGATGAAGCGGCACGGCACGCTGATGCTGTATTGACAGGACTTGGAGAAAAGACATTTCCGCAGGCTCTGCTCGACATCCGTGATGGCTGTCTCAAGCCTTTTTATCACGGCGGTGGATGTCCCGATATTGCGAACAGACCGCTACCACGCAAGGATCTGCTCAACAAAAAGAAATACATAACCCTCAATACTGTTGAAGCGGTAAGAGGATGTAATCACTCCTGCACCTTCTGCGCCTATCCTGCCGCATTTGGAAAGGGTGTTATCACCCGTCCTGTTGAGGACGTTATCGCAGAAATAAAATCATTTAAGGGCAAAGAGGTTATTTTCCCTGACGTGAATCTGATTGCCGACGTGAAATACGCCAAAGAGCTATTTACGGCAATGATTCCCCTCAAAAAGTGGTGGATGGGGCTTACCACTACTGCCATCGGTCACAACGAGGAATTACTCGATATCTTCCAAAAGAGTGGCTGTAAAGGTATTCTCATTGGCTTTGAGTCTGTCAATCAGGAAACACAGCAAGGTATAAACAAGGGCGTAAACCACGTTGAGGAATACAAGGTTTTGATGGATAAGCTTCATCGCAGAGGTATCATGGTCATGGGCTGTTTTGCCTTCGGTGCAGACGAGGACGGTCCTGACGTGTTCAAGCGTACCGTTGACCTTTGCCTCGAAGCTAAAATTGACCTGCCGCGTTTTTCGATCATCACGCCATTCCCCGGAACCGAGTTCTATCGAGAGCTTGAAGCCGAGGGGCGTATTGTGGAGCATGACTTTGCTATGTACGACGTTGAACACTGCGTGTATCAGCCAAAGCAAATGACAAAGGAAGAGCTTGAGGCAGGTATTGCGTGGGCGTGGAAGGAAACGTACTCGTGGAAGAATATCTGGAAACGGCTTGACCTTACCAAACCGAAAACCATGAAAAGCCTTTATATGCTTGTCAACATCGGATACCGTAAATATGCCAAGGAATTTGAGATATTCGGTGCGGACGTCATGAGCGACAACAGCGATATCCCCGATATCGCCGACATTCCTCTGCCAAAAGGAGAACGGTAACATGAAAATATCCTTCATACTTCCCGCAATCGGTAAAAAATCGGGACAGAAATACCTACGCAGTTGGCTGATGGAGCCTTTAACCATCGCGGTTCTCAATTCTATGATACCCGATACATATGAGCGAGAGTTTTTCGACGATAGAATTGAAAACATCAATTACGAAACTGAAACAGATATTGTTTTCATCACGGTCGAAACCTATACCGCAAAACGTGCTTACTTTATCGCATCCGAGTTTCAGAAGCGTGGCAAGAAGGTCATTATGGGTGGCTATCACGTAACACTTTGTCCCGAAGAGGCAACCGAGCATGCAGATGCGATCATGGTCGGAAATGCAGACCGTATTATTTCCACCGTCCTTGCCGATCTTGAGGCTGGAGAACTGAAAAAGCGATACGATGGCGGCGCATGTATCATGTATAAAATGCCCGACAGAAGCATTTACGAGAATAAGATGAAAAAATATCTGCCCGTTTCCTTGGTTGAAACAGGCAGAGGCTGTTATCATAACTGTGAGTTCTGCTCGATCGCAGGATATTATCATCAGCGTTATCTTCACAGAGAGGTTGCGGATATTATCGCAGAGATCAAGGCGTGCAAGCATAAAATATTCTTCTTTGTAGACGATAGTATATTCTCGGATAAGGCTTTTGCAAAAGAGCTTTTCGAAGAACTGAAAAAGCTGAACATCATCTGGACAACGCAGATCACTCTTGATATCGCAAGAGATGAAGAAATGCTCCGCCTCATGAAGGAAAGCGGATGCGAGATGGTACTGATTGGCTTTGAATCTATTGAGAGTGATAACCTGAAGCAGATGAATAAAGGCTGGACAGAACGTCTCGGTGAGCGAGATGCTTTGATTCAAAAGATTCACGATGTTGGTATCGGCATTTATGCCAGCTTTGTATTTGGATTTGATTCTGATAACGAGGATACTTTCAAAGCTACTCTTGCGTTCTGTGAGAAGCACCAGTTCTTTGTGGTCGCATTTAATCACCTTCTCATTTTCCCCAACACCAAAACATACGATGCTTTCAAGGCAGACAATCGTTTGATTTCGGAAAGCTGGTGGTTACAAAGTGGATACACGTTCGGTACGATCACTTTCACCCCTAAGCAGTTAACTCCCGAGTCACTTCGTACCTTCTGCAAGGAGTACAAGAGAAAATTCTTCCGCTTCGGTTCTATCTTTAAGCGAGGCAGAACCATGTTCAAACGCACACATCGATTTATGATCAATCTTGCGTATTGGTTTATCAATATTCTGTTCCACTTTGAAGTAGATCAGCGTGCCGGTATTCCCATTGGCGAAAACCTTGAGGAAAAGAAAAAATGAGCGAGTCAAAATATCAGGCAACTCCGGCTGACGGAAAAGAAATACTGCGTATTCTTGAAAGCTCGGCAGCCAAGGGCAGTATTGAGCTCATCTACACACGGCGCCCCGATGCTTACGAGTCCTATATGAAGGATGCAAAAGATGCGCGTGTATTCATTTCGCGTGACGGTGACCGCGCTATCGGCACCTGTGCCGAGCTTATCCGCGAGGTGTATATCGGTGGCAAAGCTTGTCGCAGTGCATACGTTTGCGGACTCAAAAAAGACGCGCACTATGATGGCGGCGTAGGCTTTGGCGCGATGTTTATCTGTGATCTTCAGCGTGACAATATCGATTTTTATTTCTGTTCTGTGATTGCCGAAAACACAGATGCCCGAAGAATGTTTGAAAAGAGCCGTAGGCTTCTTTCCATGAAAGCAATTTCGGGATATAAAACCTATATCATAAATCCGAATGTGAAAATAAAAACGCCGAAGCATACCTTTACTTTTCGCAGAGCAACAGAGAGCGACACGTCGACGTTGCTGAATTTTCTGAATACTGAAGGGAAAAGAAAGGATATGTTTCCCGTTGTAAAATCTCTTGATGATTTCTACAATCTTCATATCAGTGATTTTTATTTGCTTCTCGATGGAGAGAATATCATTGCAACCGCAGCGCTTTGGAAACAAACGGAGTACAAGCAATATATTGTTAAGCGATACGGCGGAGTGATGAAGCTTGCTCGCATTTTCAATCCGATGCTTTCTGCTTTGCGGTACATCAAGTTGCCCAAAGCGAACGAGCCTCTTGTTTTTCCAATGCTTGCATTCTTTCTAAGTAAAGATGATAACGCAGACAATTACCGCATTTTTCTTAACGAGATCAAACGAGAGATCTCCAAGGATTATGGTATGTTTGTAATTGGTTTGTCCGACAGCCACTTTGCAAGACCGATTATGGATAAACTTCCAAGCATCAGCTTCAAAACGGAGATTTACGAGATCAAGTTTCCGTGGAGTGAGCAAAAATATAAAGCCCCCGATCCGCAAAAGAGCTTTCTCGAATGCGGATTGCTGTAAAATTCACTTAACTATAGACAGAAGCACCTCGTGCCAAGTTGGCACGAGGTGCTTTCGATTATTTGCTAATATTCGACAATATCATCGGATCCTTGATCTTATCGTCCTCTGCGAACAAAAGGACCTTGGATATGATCTCGGCTGTCTTGGGATCGTCATCCACAAACGGTAAGAATATCTTGCCTCTATGCTGTGAATGTACGGGCAGGACGGGAATCATTGCTCCGCCAAGCTGATGCACAACGCCGCTTCCGAGGTGGATCGAATACTCTGCAAGCTTGCCATCCACTATTGCGTGATGTCCTTCCACTTTTACGTTTGCTATACGGAACATAGGCAGAATAAAGGAAAGGATTGCCGCGCGCATTTCCATTGTAGAGTGACTTGTTTCGGGATCGACACCGCCTGCGTGTGCTACGCTGACCGCAAGATCGACGTCGCGCATAACCTCGGAGAATACGATATCGGGGATATCCGCGATCTTGATTTCTTCGCCCGTCTTGCGATTGGTGAAGCATACCCATTCAAGTGTGGGAGCTTCAATATCCGCAGGCGAGAACCAATCGGCAAGCGCATAGATCTGCGCTACGATATTCTCTTTGTAATATACCTTTTGCAGACCGTCCTCAATATCCGCTACCCAACGTCGGCTTTTAAGTGCGCCAACCGTTTTGGCTGGCTGTATCTGATTACCGGCATATCTGAGGGAGTGGAGCATATCCATTTCCTCTGCGGTTTTCACGTACAGCTCACGGAACACTTGACGGAAAGGCTGTGCGATCTTGTTTTCAAAGAGATACTTCTGATAAGCTCTCCAACACCCCTTGCTATACAGATCAAACGGATGCGCGATCTTGATTTCTGCGCTATCGTCAAGATTCTGTATAGTTCCATTATCATTAACAAGTCCATTGTCAGCGAGGAAGCCAACAGTATCGCCGCTGATCAATACGAGGTTTTTGAGCATCGGATAAACCACGGGATGTGCAGACAAAGCCGAAAGCTCACCAAAGGTAAAGGTGGTGCTGTCTTCCATTGCTCTTTCAAGCATCACCCGTGTGCGTCTGTACTGTTCGGTGAGCGTCTTCACCATATCGGTAAGAGCAAGTACGGTTTCATTCTTTTTCAGCTTTGCGGGAACGCTCTTGAGCGTCTTGCCGTCCTTTGCACAAACGAGTGTTGCCTTACCATTTTCATCAAGCGTGATCTTAAAGGATACACCCTCAATGATCTGTTCTTCAAGAAGTGCTCGGCTGTCGTCGATCACCTTGGTTTCCATACGCAAGGTGAGGCGCATCGTGTCGGAATATCCGGCGTTGATAGCAAGGTTAGTAAGTGCCATTTCAACGGCTTTGCCCTCACTTGCTACACGCTGTGAACCGAACTGTTTGCTTTCCTTACGGAATCTTTGGATATAGAGATAACGGCGGCAAATATCATCTTCGCCTGTAAGCGGTATGAGCGCATACGCCATCAAAAGGTCCTTGTTTCGTTTATCGGAAACGGTCTTTTCGGTTTCGTCTACATTGAATTTGCCAAGTGTCGCATCCGCATACTTTCTCGCACGGGAATGCTTTGCACCGTCGGAGATATACTTGGCGGCATCGTAGATCAGATCAAATTCCTTTTCACCGATCGAATCGTAAGCCGAGAGGAACCAATTCACGTCAAACGCACCAAGATTTAATTCATCGTCCGAAAGAGGCGTAAATCTTGCAATCATCGCCTTGCGCTTGTCGTCGAACTTTTCGTTCATATGCGCCATAAAGTAATAGCACACAGATTCAAAGGACTCGATCTCAAGATATTTTCCGATGATCGGGATCCACTCGGGAGAGAACAATGCCGCTTCGATCAAACGCTTGGTAGTGATCTTCTTTCCGGCAAAAGCCGCACGAAGCGTATCTACCGAATCCTCATCCGACGGAATACATACGGAAAGAAGGTAGGAAAGCGAGCCTTTGCGGTCAACGGCTTCGCCCCAACCGTAATATGCGGTTCTGTCAAGAGTATCATTACCCATTGCTGTCAATATTTCCGAGAGATACTTTGCTCCGTAAATACGTGCGATGCCATGAATACCCTTGGTATAGGTTGCAGGGCTATCGCCACGGCTGAGCTCGGAGGCAAGCACTACGGGAATAACAGTTTCGTAAATATGAGCAACGTACTCGATGAGCTTGATATCCTCTGCATTCGGTTCATCGTCTTTTCCAAGGAACTCTTTCACCTTACGCGCGTTACGGATGCCCTTATAGGAATCATGAGCAGAGATCTGCTTGCCCTTTTCGTAATAGGTCGTTGCAACTGCGGTTACAGTCTCCATAGATTCGCGGAGATTATCGGCATCAAGCAAGAACTCAAATAACTGAGCCTCTGTAATAATACCTTGATAAGCCGCAAACAAGTACGCATTTACGCCAACAAGAGGCTTGTTAGCACTGTACATAGCCTCATACGGTTCGTGCAAAACACGGGTGCGTGAGTTGCCAACGTAGTAATAAGAATGTCCGACCTTCGTTTCTTCTTTGGGGATCTTTTTGAAAGCTGCTATGCAACGTTCGGCAGATGCCACGGCAAGCGGAAATGTGTTTTTGAGATCAGCGGCATTTTTACAGTTCAGCCATCCGTAAACAAGACTCAACTGCTCGTGTGCAAGCAAATGAGCCATCTCAAGCTGAGCGGGCAACTTTTGCTGTGTGGGAGCGTGAATCATCACCATATCATCGGACACACATGCGATAAACCACATTGCAAGTGCCGATGCAAGCTGTACAAGTTCTTCCTTGGGCAAGCATCCGAGCATATGGTTGAGAACCATATACATAATATCAGAGTGCGGAAGCTCTTTTCCGTATTCAAAGCCTGTTCCGAAAACGGTTCTGATCGAGTCAACACAAGCTTCGGAATAGCGAGTTTTTTGTTTGTATGCACGGTAAAGTACAAGCGCACTTACAAGACGCTTGTTTGTGATGTTGTTTGTTTTGATCCACTCCTGCCATAGCTCCCAAAGAGGCAATTTCCCATCTTTATCTACAAATTGATGCGAATACTGAATATTACCGATCAGCATTGCCTCGCCATTCGAGCAGGTAAAGGAATCGGTCTTATGAGCTTCGATAAATTTTGAAAGCGACATCAGATCCATAGCGGCAACAATAGAAGACTTGCAGGCAACGTTATCGGTCAGCGCCGATTTTATCTTTCCAAAGAGGTTAAATCCACCTTTTTTGCCACGGATCAGCTCTGGCAATTTCGATTCAGGAAAATATTCCGAAAAGGTCTTTGCGCAGAGCTCGATATAGTCCGCATCAAATTCCGTGGGCAGATACTTGTCCTCTGCACTAAACAATGCGACCACGTCCTTCTTCGATTCCTCTACGGCAGGAACGAGCGAGTCAAGCAATATCTTTTCCTTTGATGGAAGGTTCTCCGCTTTTGCTCTTTCGGAAAGAACACTTGCAAAGGATTCTGTGATTTTACTGCGCTTTGCATCCTTTTTCAGTTGCAACAGCATATCAAGTCCGCCGAGGCGTGCTTCTTCCTTATTACTTACAAGAAGCCGCTCAATGCACGCAGTAAGCTCGGAATCGTTTTGCTTCAGCAAAAACTCGATTACATATTTACGGATATCTGCACCCTTGAAGCGCAAATAATCCTCAATTGAGCGATATTCATCAGCCGACAGCGTTATCTTTGAAACAATATCGTAGGCTGCTTTGCGGGTATAGGTTTCTCTATCTACAAGACCTTCAAGGACTGTTTTTCGTTGAATTGGAGTCTTGGGGTTACGAAGCAGGGCGGAAAAATAAAACTGTCTTTGATCGGAATTACATTCTTTGATAAGGTCACAAGCTTCATCGATCTTTTCATTATCGCCCGACAGTGCCGCCAAGGTGCAAAGAATTTCAGCAAAGTCGCTCTTTTTGATCGTTGCTTCGTACCACGGGAAAACGCAAGGTGAAAAGGTCTTGGTCTTTCCGGAGAAATCGGAAAACAGCTTCTTGATAAGAAGGTAATGCTCGTGTATCTCAGCCTTACTTTCAAACCAAGTCTTGTATTCGATATCCTTGTCATATCTCACAGCATTCCACAAAGCAGACGCCCTTGTAGGCATAAAGCAAGGAAGCCATACAGCAAGAACGTCGTCTTTATCATAATGCTGCTTCAATACGATCTTTGCGATCTGATTCGATATATAAGGCAGATCGAGATTTGCCGCAAAATAGCCCGCTACAAGTAACTGATGGATAGAACCGTTATCTGCGATATCCACGATTTTTTGAACGGCATCATCAATATCATCAAGGCCGTAGCTCCAAAGCGCGATGTATATCTTCATCGCATCCTCGGATGCAAGACATTCCTTGCGGACATCCTCGTTTTCAAGGCAATCGATAATCAGACGCACGCTCTTTTCGCTGACACGTTCAAGGTCGCGAGATTCTTCCGTCAATATTCCGAGCCAAGTACCTACAGCGCGTTTAACGAACGAAAAGCGAATCAAGTTATTATCGGCAATTACCTTCAATATAGTGAGAAAACCCGCTTTTGTACCGTAATCGGCATTTTCACAGATGACTTGACGGAGTCCCTCTTGAAGTCGTGCAGCAAGAAGCAGCTTTCCGAGAAGCTCGTGAAAATCAGATCTGTGGCTGAAAAGAACACCGCGCACAAGTTCATTTGTCATCATTCCCGAACCATTTTCCTCGGTCAAGATGCGACGAACTGCTTCTTCCACCTTGCTATTGTGATGGTCAAGCGAGTATGCTACCTGCCAACCCGTGTATCCGCATCCGCGCCAAGCATATTCATCAAGAAATGCTTGGGCTTCTTCGGGAAGTTCTCTATTCAGAACCTTTTCAATAGGTTCGTCGATCAGATTCATATAGGACGAGCCGTACCCACGAATGATATACGCAAGTTTAGATGCGTACGCGCCGTTTCCTTTTGCTCTGAATGATCTTCTGCCGTAAGAATCCGAGTAAGGATATTCTTGCAACCTGTCCGCAAAATACAAAATAACATCCTTTTCGCGGCTTGGAATTGCCAAGTCAAAAAGCCATCCCAATTTCTTCGATACGTATTCCGAGGGAACGGTGCTCGGATTTCTCATTGCCGTAACAAGATCGGAATATATTGTCTGATCCACGGAATGCCCTTGGTTTCTGAAAAAATCATATTGCGCATTGCTCAAACGCTCTTTGAGCGTTTCCTCACGCTTGCGCGCGATATCTGCATATTTAGCGGCAAGTGTTTTTTTTCTTGCGGCTTCTTCGTGCTTATCTGCCATTCTGCATCCTCCTTTACCACATTCTGCCCGAAAGCATTGTGAGTCTTACGAACGTAAAGACATCGCCTTCGGATATTTCAATCTCTGCATCAAGATCTGTAATTTCGTCGTTCCTTTTGAACACGCGCACGAGCCCATCCGTCACCGCATCAATTGCTGTTTGGATGGCTTTTGCTTCATCTACATCATTTTCGTTGTAATGTACCCCAAAAGCAAATTTGCCTACCTCGCGCATCCCGTCATACTGCTCGTCCGTAAGAGGTGTAGGATTCTTTGCATTGGTTGCGCGTGCCTTATATGCTGAGATGCAAGATTTTACCGATTCTTCGATCAGCTCGCGAAAGGTGCGCGGTGTCTTGCCGAGCAAGAACGGGTACTCTTTCACCTTTTTTGTTACGTTGCCCATGTGCTTTAGGGCAACGTATATTTGAATTTTTTTGTTATCCATATGTATCTCCATTATTTTGGGCGAAGCTTCGTGCCATGTTGACACGAAATGCTTATAATATATTTTGACCTTGTTTCTTTTGTTTTTTCTTTAAGCATAAGTGCAAATACTATATCATAAAGCAGTCATAAGTCCAGATGACTTTTTGAACGAACTTTTCATAATCCTGATGAGTTATTTTCTTACCGGTAAGTCCGATTTTCTTACTGTGCAATTAAAACCACAATGAATTAAATAATCACTCGTAGTTGCTATTACACTATCATTTTCAATAAAGGGACTAATCAAAACTTCATTTAAATACGAAGTTCCTTTTTCCACTGTAAGATCGATATATGGAATCGGCATTCCGTTTTGTGATCTATATTTCACGCTCGGCATCTTGTTTTCCAGTTTTTCTGGTTTATTATAGGGTAAATAAAAAACAAATCTATATTCTTGCTCTGAAGAATAGCATTCGTGTTTGAAGCGGAATTGAAAAATCTTTAAAGCATATTGAATAAACTTTTTTGCTTCTTGATATTTATCGTTTTCTGACTTGTCAAGGTTTTCATATACAGAAAAGGTGTCCGAGACAATATCTTTTAGAATTTTCTTTTTTTCCTCATCATTATAGATTACTCTATAGGAGCGAATTAAACTAAACATTGCATCCTCTTGATAGTCAGAGTATTCGTATTCTTTGTATTTTTCAAAAAGAAACGAGAAACATTTTAATCCGTATCCGCCATTACCTTTTGAATAGTATCTCCACATATCAAGAGAATCCCTTTTTAACGAAAAACTACATATGTATGCATGGCACGGAACACAATCCAACATACTTTCGTGGGTAAAATTCTCACGCGCAGGAATTGGGAAATTAACAAATTGATGGTTGGGAATTTCTGCATTTTTTATAACATCATAGAAGGATTGAGTTATTATATTTTTCCGAATTAATTCCGAGCATACTTCGCGAAACAACAATAATATGTGGGTTCCTTCAGATGTATCATTCAAGCAATCACTTCTTGTAAACCAAAAGTGAAGCTTTCCAATTTCGTTTGGCTCGTTTCTTATGATTCCTAATAAACCATCAGCACTTGTGTAATGCCACAATTCAAAAAATCGTGTATGTAATTCTTCAGAACAATGCTTTCTATATAAGTCATTAAAAGTAAGAACAGGGGATTCTGTCATTTTCGGTTCCTTTCTGTTTCAAAACAGCGTTTGAGATTGGCTTCAGCGAGTTGATTTTTCACTAAACTCATCATCATTTGCATCCCTTAGAATATACTTTCCTATCAGTGTCTTTTGCTCTTTGCTACATACACGTGAAATAGTACCATTCATTTTTTTATAGTCTAACTCTAAGTATTCGCAAATAGATCTGACACTATCGAAAGTTGCTATAAATGCCAAAGTATCGGCATCGTACATGTTTATTTGTCGTTGACCTTTTTGTTTTTTATAACATTCCGGGCAACCGTTTCCACTATTTCGGTTGGATATCTTTGCTAACCATTCGTGTCCTTGGCTGCATTTCCACCAAGCCTTTTTTCCGCTATTTGGCATTACGTCCATAGGTGTTAATCCATCGTTTCTTTCATAATTCCATTCTTTTGCTAAGGTTGGATTAACTGTTTGCAAATCATTATAGCCACTTAAAACTTTTTGCCCTGAACAATATGGGCATCCATGCCATTTGTTTCTACTCGCTATTATCGCTTGCCATTCGTGTCCCTTGCTACATTTCCACCATACTTTTTTATTGCTATTCGCTGGAAAATGTTCTGGTTTTAAGTTTCCATTTTTTTCATAATTCCATTCTTTTGCTATTTCTGAACTGGAAAACAAAAGAGAACTTTCTTTTTCAATATGTTCTCGCAAATTTTCTATATCAATAGAATCTCTTTCTATGTCAATATTAACGTTAGTTTCAACTATTTCACTTAAAACTTCTTCAAGAATTTCGGGTAAATCTTTTTGATTCCTTTGAACAACGTAATCTATAGAACTGTCGTTCAACGGAGACAACCCTTCTCTTATCCTATATAACTTGATTCCATCTTCTTTACACTTGTAATTTTTCTTTAAGTCTTGTTTTGTTTTATTTCTGTGCCAAAGATACCCGTCATATTCAATGGCGACCTTTTTAAATGGGATATAAACGTCTAATTCATATCCTTGTTCCTTGTATGAATGTATTACCTCTAAGCCGTATTTTTTTAGATAATAAACAATCACATATTCCGGGAAAGAAGTGTGTCGTTCAGAATTGCAAATGGGGCATCCTTGCCCTTTATTTCTGTTTTTGATTATTGCTTGCCATTCGTGTCCTTTGGTGCATTTCCACCAGACTTTTTGCCCACTGTTTTCTGTAAAATCTTCCGGCTTTAAATTGCCATTTTTTTCATAATTCCACTCTTCTGCTAAAATTGGATTAATCGTTTGCAAATCATTTTTGCCTTTGACAGCAAATCGCCCCGAACAATATGGGCATCCTTTCCCATTATTTCTATCATTTATCGTTGCTTGCCATTCGTGTCGTTTGGTGCATTTCCACCAAACTTTTTGCCCACTATTGGCTGTAAAATGTTCTGGTTTTAGTGTACTATTCTTTTCATAATTCCATTCTTCTGCTAAAGTTTGATTAACTGTTTGTAAATCATTGTAGCCTTTTAAAACTTTTTTACCCGCACAATACGGACATCCTTTCCCATTATTTCTATCATATATCATTGTCTGCCATTCATGCCCTTGGCTACATTTCCACCATGCTTTTCGCCCACTACCAAGAGTTAATATTTTGGGGTCGAATTTTAATTCATTATTTCTTTCCCAATCCCACTCTGCCATCAGTTCGGCATTATCAATTAAATATTTCTTTTCTGTCATAGCCTCATATACCTTTTTAGAGAATTTACTCCGCAGCCTTGCCGCTTTTGATCCATTCATCCACTTCGCTAACCTTGAACTTCCAATTTCGTCCTACCTTGTGTGCGGGCATATTTTTGCTTGCTATCCATACAAGCAAAGTATCTCTGCTAATTCCAAGATAAGCACAAATGTCTTTGGTGGAATACCAACGATCAGACAAATCAATATTGTTAGACATTTCTTTAT
>OJNI01001152.1_pt1 | contig 15934 bp, 10 predicted proteins | sample 1597441 | NCBI WGS metagenome assembly OJNI01 (sample SAMEA2452131, study PRJEB22498) | human gut metagenome | reverse complement strand
CGGAATTGTCGGTATGGACGTGCCGGAACGGTATAGAAATAAAATGGTTTTTCCTGTCGGAAATGTGTATGGTAAAAATGTTTGCGGTTTCTACGCAATGCGAAGTCATGACATTATTCCGCTTGATGATTGCAGCCTTGGTGATGAAATTAATAAGGAAATAAATGATGCGGTAATTGATTATATGAATGAAAATAATGTCAGTGCATATGATGAAAGGTCGCATAAAGGCATTGTCAGGCGTGTTTTTACACGTAAATCATTTTCTGCAAATGAGATTATGGTTGTCGTTTCCGTTAATGCAAAAAGTTTGCCGAAACGTGAAAAATTGATTTCAAAATTGAGAAAGGTTTCGGATAGAATTGTAAGCATCGTGCTTAATATTAACACTAAGAGAAATAATCTTGTGCTTACGGAGGAAAATGTAATTCTTTGGGGTAAGGATAGGATTTCAGATACACTTTGTGGAGTGAAATTTGATATTTCGCCTCAAAGCTTTTTTCAAATCAATCCGGTACAGACCGAAAAACTGTATAGTAAAGCTTTGGAGTATGCGGATATTGATGAAAATACAAGCGTGATGGATATTTATTGCGGTATCGGTACAATTTCGCTGTGTGCCGCTAAAAACGCAAAAAGCGTTGTAGGTGTAGAAATTGTTGAACGTGCAATCGAAGACGCAAAAGAAAATGCAGTGAAAAACGGTATTGAGAACGCAATTTTTTACGCAGACAGCGCAGAAAATATCGTGCCGAAATTGATAGAAAAAGGCGAACGGCCGGACGTGGTTATTCTCGATCCGCCGCGTAAGGGCAGTGATGAATCAACACTCACAGCAATAATTAAAGCACAACCCAAACGTGTAGTGTACGTTTCCTGTAACCCCGCCACTCTCGCCAGAGATGCACGTTTTCTTAACGATAACGGCTATACCATAACCGCCACCACCGCCTTCGACCTGTTCCCACATACAAGTCATGTGGAAACGGTAGTTTTGATGTCAAGAAAAGATAAATAAAGACTGAAAAGTGGCGTATTTCCGGGCTTTTTTCGGGGAGTAGCAATTTCCCATGAAAGTTCGATTTATTATTATGGAAATATATCTACTGCAAAAATAGTCATAGGGTTTAGGCTGTGAATTAGATGTCATAGGTTGTGGCACTGGGATAGATGTTATTAGGGTGCAAACTCAATTTGAGTGAGTGATTTAGATGTTGTCCAATCCGACAACTCGACTGTTGGCTGTATGGTAGGCAGTGGATTAGATGTTATGGAAGGAGTAGTTAGCGTGGGTCAAATATTTGATTTTAGTGGAATTGAGAAAAGCGAAAAGACAATAAGAAAAACCTGGTCAGAATTTCGAGACGCTTTAGCAAAAGGTATATTTACTTATAATGAAGTTGAAAAAGCAAAACGTTGTACTTTTTTGAAGGTCTATGATGATTTGTTCCATCAACATTCAGGGATTGAGCATAAAACGATAAAAATAAAAGACTTGGAAGGACTGTTAGTTGGTAGGGGTACTATCCTAGATGAAAAAGAAGAACCAGATTATGAGCGTTTTATCCCTAAAAAGGAGTTCATCAAAAAAGATAATAGATTCAGTCCTCCGAAAGTTGAATGGCTTTATTTAGCTCTTGGAAATGAATCTGATATCCACAAATGTTCTCAGGCTGAATGTAGAGCAGAAAAAGGAAATAGATTTGGATTTTGTCATTTTTCTTTTAATGACAGTTCTTTAGAATTAAATCTGGTGGATTTGACAATAGCAGATGATATTTCATGCGAAGAACTGAATTCTAAATTAGAGGAATATGGTCAAAAGCAACTAAAAAATGGAATAAAAGCTGCTATGGCTCTTGGCTATATTCCCAAATATAACGTTAACGTAGATGAGTTCAAAAAGCTTTTTACAAAATGGGGAGTTTATACACATACCAAGTTGCTTTCAGAGCAGATATTTGAACCTTTAAATGATACAGATGATAAAACTCTAATGTATGCTCCTTTTCAGTCAATGGCTCAGTATTATATTTCGCTTGGTTACTCCGGAATCATATATGGAAGTACTGTATCGAGTGTAGGAAGAAATATTGTGTTGTTTGATAAAAATGTGGCACATCCGATTGGTACGATAGAAGATTATACAGTATTATAATTGCAAGAATTAGAACAGACTCCGTATCACCGGATTGAGTTCCAGTGGGGAGGAGACTTTGTTATTTATGCTTATCTTTCAATATCGATCTTAAGTCCGGATTTCAACTCAATGGTGCAATGGTCGTCCCAGATGGTGATTTGTTTTAGTGCCAAATTGTCAAAGTGAAGTTGGGGTTTTGATGGTAACGAGAAATACCCTAAGCTCACTTTGACAAAAAGAGTGTGATATATAGATATTTCTGAATTTTTGTTGCCTTTGGTGAAAAATAGAGCATTTTCATCAGTGATTGGTCAAGTTTGGGGACAGATATGATACAATATGAACGGTTACTGTCTGCGGAAAGCAGGAAAATAAGAATCGTTTAACATTAGCTGAAAGGATAGTTATTGAATGTGGAATTTACCAAAAGTTAAAACTAAGCCAAATCGCAAAGAAAATCGGAAAAACGCCGGGGAGTGTTTCGAGAGAAATACGTCTCAACAGGACGGTTGCTTTGGGAGAACATCCGTGCGGAAAAGACTGCTGCTTTGCGGGAGAATGCAAAATAAAAAGTTTGTGTGGGATAAAGGAATGTTCCAAACGTTGTGTAGCTTGTTGTGAATACGATTGCAGAGAGCTTTGTTCAAGATACAACAATACCCCATGCTCAATTCTCTTAAAACCGCCGTATGTTTGTAATACCTGTGTTCGCCGAAGAAAGTGCAAAGCAGATCGGGCATACTATATCGCACAGCAAGCCGATGCAATGGCAAAACGTAGATATTCAGATTCCAGAAGCAAAATATAAACAAGAGGTAAAAAACTCGAAAAACTTGATAAATTGGTTTCACCACTGATTTTGAAAGGACAACCGCTGACACATATATGCTCAGAGCATGGTGAAGAACTTGGTATTTCACAGAGAACTCTTTATCGTTACATTGATCAAGGTGTTTTAAGCGTGGGAAACATTGACCTTAGACGAAAGGTTGCCTACAAACCGAGACGAAAGAAAAAAGAAATATCCGAAGGCTTTTTGAATCAGGAATTTCGTAAAAACAGAGGCTATGATGATTATCTGAAATATATGGAAAAGAATCCTGATATGCCTGTTATCCAAATGGATACGGTCAAGGGTTGCCGGGAACAAGGAAAGCGTCTTTTAACTCTTCATTTCTGCAATACCAATATGATGTTGATGTTTCTGATGCGTGATGGCAAGGCAGATACGGTGGTAGAGCAGTTTGATATGCTGACAGGGCTTTTAGGACTTGAAGAATTCCATAAGATATTTCCGGTTATTCTTACTGATAATGGAAGTGAATTCAAGCATACAAGAGAACTAGAGACCACCGATGACGGTAAAAAGAGAACCAAAGTTTTTTACTGCGATCCTCAGGCATCTTGGCAAAAGCCACAAATTGAGAAAAATCATGAATTTATTCGCTATGTGCTGCCGAAAGGCAAAACATTAAATCCATATACGCAAGAGGATATTATCGTATTGATGAATAACATAAACAGTATTCGCCAGGAATCGTTATGCAATAAATCGCCCTATGAAGTAACTGCCGACAAAAGCATACTTCGGTTAATGGAATTGATGAGGCTGCACCTTATACCGGCAGATGAGATCCGCTTAACATCGGATCTACTAAAAAGATAACGTAAAACAATAGCAGATGGTGACAGTAACAAATTCTTTACCAAGGCAGGTTGCGTTCACTTTGACAAAATGAGATTTCAATCTGTCTGTTTTGCTATGCAAGAACAGCAGTGAAATATATTAAAATCCGGTTTTCGGAGAGATATATACTCTGTAAAGCCGTTATTTTACTCTTATTTGGTTTTGTGAAGAATACAGTATATATTTACCCTTATTTCACTTTGTCATTTAAGCAAGTAGGGTTAGTGTAAATAGCCCGTGTCAATGAATGTGATATTTTACATCGAGTCAAAGAACGGAGGCGATTGGTTATGACTGCCAGTAGCAGAAGAAAAAATATGTTTAATGAGGCTACTCGTGTGCAAATGCCAGCCCTCGTACATCTAACTAAGCTAGGATACACATACTTTGGAAAGATTTCAGAGGAAATGGCTGAAACGGTGTATGAGCCTGATACAAACATCTTAATCGAGGTGTTTAAAAAGCAATTTGAAAAACTCAATCCTGAGCGTGCTGGGGAGGCACTGCAGGTATTAAGAGAAATTAGACAAGAACTGGATAACGATGACCTTGGAAGAAGTTTTTATTCACGTCTTACAAGTGTTTCTCCTGTACGACTGATAGACTATGATAATCCATCTAACAATGTTTATCACTGTACAGCCGAATTCACATGTAAAAATGGGCAAGACGAATTTAGACCAGACATTACACTTTTTGTGAATGGATTACCGCTTGTTTTTGTTGAAGTGAAAAAGCCGAATAATCATGGTGGAATGGTTGCTGAAAGTAGACGAATGAACAAGCAGCGTTTTCCAAACAAGAAATTTAGAAGATTTATTAATATTACACAGTTAATGTTGTTTTCTAATAATATGGAATACGATGCAATGGGAGGCATTGTACCTATTCAAGGTGCATTCTATTGTACTGCAGCCAAGACAGATGCTCCATTTAACTGTTTTAGAGAAGAAAACCCATCAGGAGCTTCAATTGCTCCATATAATAAGGATTATCCATATAAAGAAGTTTCACCAGACGAAGAAAGACAGATATTATCTGACTTTAACTGTCAGGTTATTCATCATGCGCCGGAGTATCAAACAAACCTAAATGTAAATTCTCCGACTAACCGCGTATTAACATCGATGTGCAGCCCCGAAAGGCTTTTGTTTATTCTTAAGTATGGAATTGCATATGTAAAGATTGAAAAAGAAGTTGATGGGAAAATCGAGTTTACTGACCAGAAGCACATTATGCGATATCAGCAGATGTTTGCTGCTATAGCAGTAAGAAAGAAGCTTGACGAAGGTAAGAAATCCGGTGTGATTTGGCATACACAAGGAAGTGGAAAAACAGCACTTTCTTATTATATGACATATGTATTGACGGATTATTTTGCAAAAAAGAACAAGGTTGCAAAATTTTATTTTATTGTTGACCGCTTGGACTTATTAGAACAAGCTTCACAGGAATTTGAAGCTCGTGGATTAGAAGTTAAAACTGCTAACTCAAGAAGCGAGCTTATGGAACAGTTCCGCAATAATCAGGCGATGGAAGGAAACAGCGGCAAGCCAGAGATTACAGTGGTAAATATTCAGAGATTTGAAGAAGATAAACAGAAGGTTCGTTTAGAGGCATATGCAACAAACCTTCAAAGAATATTTATTATTGATGAGGCACACCGCGGTTACAATCCGACTGGTAGCTTCTTGGCAAATCTATTCGACGCAGATGAAAATTCAATAAAGATTGCATTGACTGGTACGCCATTATTGAAGGAAGAGAGAGCTTCGTGGAAAATTTTCGGTGAATATTTTCATACGTACTATTATGATAAGTCTATTCAGGATGGCTATACTTTGAAAATTATCCGTGAAGACATCGAGACTTCATATAAAGAGAAGTTATCCCAGATTTATGAAAAGCTTGAAACACTTGTTGAGAAAAAAGATATAAAAAAGAGTCAGATTATTGAACATGATAGTTATGTAAAAGAGCTCTTGAGATACATAATTACTGACCTAAAACAGTTCAGAATTGTTAAAGGAGATAATACACTTGGTGGCATGGTCATCTGTGAAACGAGTGAACAAGCAAGAAAACTATATGCTTATTTTGATGAAATCCAGAATGAGTTAAATAAGAATTCTTCCAATACATATTATCTCAAGGCAGGTCTTATTCTTCATGATAGTGACGACAAAGAAACTAGAAAACAGATAATAAAAGACTTCAAGAAAAACATGACTGTAGATATCTTGATTGTGTTTAATATGTTGCTTACAGGTTTTGACGCTCCAAGATTAAAGAGATTATATTTTGGAAGAAAGCTAAGAGACCATAATTTGTTGCAGGCTATTACAAGAGTTAATAGACCATATAAAGAAAACAGATATGGATATATTATAGATTTTGCGGATATTAAATCTAATTTTGAACAGACAAATGAAGCCTATATGCGAGAGTTGAATCGATTTAATGACCCAGATGAAACCGGTGTAGGAAATGAAACAGATACTTTCCAACAAGTAATCGAAGACCCCGAAGCACTTGTTCAACAGATGAGAGAGGTTCGCCAAGTTCTGTTCAATTATACAACTGACAACTTAGAGGAATTTAGTTCTGAAATATCAACGATTGAAGATAAGTCAGAGTTGCTGAAACTGAGAAAGATTTTAATTGAAGCAAGAGACTGTTGTAATGTTGTACGAACCTTTGGTGATGATGAATTAAAGGATACATTTGCTCATCTTGAAATCAGTAAACTTCCAGAGATGATTTCGGAAATCCAGCATCACATTGATAACATCAATCAAAAAGAAGCATTCGCTGAGGATGATGCAACAAAGCAGCTGGTTAATGAAGCGATGGAGGATATTACTTTCAATTTCAGTAAAATCGGTGAAGAAGAAATGAAGTTAATTGCCGGTGGTGTCGAGTTACAGGAAAAATGGCAGAAAACAATTCACGCATTTACAAGGAACATCGACCAAGATGACCCTGAATTCATTACGCTTAGAGAAGCATTTATGCAGCGATTCAAAGAACATGGTTTTGTAATTAGCAGTATTGATGAATTTACGGAGCATTCAAAAGCGCTCGATGAAGTATTGAAAAAGTTGGAAGAACTTCAAAAGAAAAATACTGTTCTTATGAAGAAATATCGTGGTGATGCTAAGTTCGCACGTGTACATAAACGTATTCGTGAGGAGAACCAGCAGAGAGTCGATAGTGGAAAGAAGCCACTTGTATCAACCTATGACGAAACAATTATGAGTGTGTTAATGTCGATAAAGAATGATATTGACCAAAAAGTTTACGACAGAAACGACATCTTGAAAAAAGATGCTTATTTTGAACAGACTGTAATGTCACAGATAAAACTTGGTATGGATAAAGTTGGAGTATCTGGTGCAAGAGAGGACAGGGTTTTTATTCAGAGCAGAATTGCTCGTCAATACCTTGACCAATACAATGCAACATATCCAGCAGCATAAATAAAAAATGGAGAAAGACCAATGAATATAAAAATAAAAGAAAAAACGGTGGCATTGATTGATGCCTTAAAAGCGACATGCCAAACTTATGGTATGGGCAATGATGGAAATGAGTACAAAATTATCACTCAAGTTTTCTTGTACAAGTTTCTGAATGACAAATTTGGATATGAAGTTAAGAAGATTGATCCAAAGCTTGCAGCGGCAAAAAAATGGGATGTTGAGTATATGAATTTGTCTGAAGATGACAGACTTGATATGTTTGATGAAATGTCCCCGGATATACCTCGTTTAAAACCAGAACATTTAATCTCGTTTCTTTGGAATCAACAGGCAAAAGGCGATTTTGATATTATCTTTGATAATACAATGATTGATATTGCTGACTTGAACAGTGCAATTTTCTCTACACAGACTACACAGAATACAAAGATTCCTCTTTTCGAGAAACTGACTCAGTATGTTACTGATGAGGCTCAGAGAGCTCCATTTGCAAGGGCACTTGTAGACAAGTTAGTTAACTTCTCTTTCGAAGAAGCTTTTTGCGAGCACTATGATTTTTTTGCAGCTATATTTGAGTATCTGATTAAGGACTACAATACTGCGGGTGGTGGTAAATATGCTGAGTATTACACACCACATGCAATTGCGACTATTATGGCAAGATTACTTGTTGGCGACAACGCAGACCTTCACAGCATTGAGTGTTACGACCCATCAGCTGGTACTGGTACTTTGCTAATGGCTCTCGGTCATCAGATTGGAGAAGATAGATGCACAATATTTTCTCAGGATATTTCACAGCGAAGCAATAAAATGCTTAAGCTAAATCTTATCTTGAACGGCTTGGTATCATCTCTTGACCATGCAGTTCAGGGAGATACATTGACGTCTCCTTATCATAAATCAGACGATGGGCAGCAGCTTAGACAGTTTGATTTTGTAGTATCAAATCCACCATTCAAAATGGATTTTTCTGATACAAGAGAAAAAATTGCAGCCATGCCAGCACGCTTCTGGGCTGGAGTTCCTTCAATTCCTAAGAAAAAGAAAGAGAAGATGGCTATCTATACTTGCTTCATTCAGCACGTTGTGAATTCATTGAAAAAGAATGGTAAGGGTGCAATTGTTGTTCCTACAGGATTTTTGACAGCTAAGAGTAGTGTTGAAGGAAAGGTTTTGAAAAAATTAGTAGATGACCATATCGTTTATGGAGCAATTAGTATGCCATCAAACGTATTCGCTAACACCGGCACGAACGTATCTGTCCTTTTCTTTGATAACTCTAGAACTGCAGAAAAGGTTGTACTTATAGACGCTTCCAAAATGGGTGAAGAGTACAAGGACGGAAATAACCAGAAATGGCGTCTTCGTGATTTTGAGATTGACCAGATTGTTGAAACTTTCTTAAACAAGGAATCAATAGAAGATTTTTCTGTTGCGGTAACTTATGATGAAATTATTGCAAAGAAGTATTCTCTTTCTGCCGGACAGTATTTCGATGTGAAAATAGAATATGTTGAGCTTTCACAGGAAGAATTTATAGAAAAAATGCAGGGTTATCAGACAAAGCTTCAGGAGTATTTTGATGAGGGTAGCAAACTTCAGGAAGAAATTATGGAACAGTTAAAGAAGGTGAAGTATGAATAAGATCAAACTTGGGGATGTACTTGAAGTAAAACGTGGAATGTCTCTTCCAGGAGAATACTATGCTACAGAGGGTGATTATATAAGATTAACCCTTGGAAATTTTAATTATCCGTCTTGTGGATGGAAAAAGAATGTATTAAAGGATAATTTATTTTTTACTGGCAATGTTAGAGATGAATATATTCTAAAAAAAGGAGATATTATTACTCCTTTAACAGAACAGGTCAGAGGGTTACTAGGAAATACAGCAACTATACCTGAAGATGCTTTGTATATTCAAAGTGGAGATATAGGATTAATTATACCTGATGAAACTAAATTAGATAAGAGATTTTCTTATTATTTAGTTTCATCCAGTGTTGTAAAAAAACAGCTTGATGCAAGGTCCCAGCAAACAAAAATACGTCACACATCTCCAGAAGCAATTAAAGATTGTGTAGCATTTATACCAATAATTAAAGAGCAAAAGAAAATTTCTTATTTATTGGATTGCATAAATAAGAAAATCGAAAATAACAATGCGATAAATGATAATTTAGTAGCTTAGTCAGAGATTGAAGCCTGTCCGTTCATTAGCATTGGCAACAACCAATCTCTTAAAGATGATAGTTCCTCATTTTCGGCCTGGTTTTTTTCTTGCAGTGCAAGCAATCGATTTAGTTCATTTAAAATATGTTCATCATTAGGAATAAAAACAGGAATATTTTCTATATCTCCTTTGGTGATGAATTTTACAATAGAACCAGAGGATGCAGACTTAAACGAGTTAATTTGATACAAGCTTGCAAAATACAGTAGTCCATAATATTGATGGTCAGGGATTAACACATAAGTTCTTTGATATGCATTAAATTTACCGGAATAATGCTTGACATTAAAATCTCCGTTACCAGCTATCAATATTGCAGAACTATCAAAGACATATTCATCACAGTTCAATGTGTCATTGGAGCAAGTAAAGAATTTGTATTTTCCGTTTGGTGATGCGAAGTTTGCATCTTCTTTACCTGTAACAACATCAGTAAGTTTTGATGCTACTGTGAAAGTGCCCTCAATATTCCCGTATTGAGCCTTGCACATCATATTCTCATAAATAAGGCATAACTGTTGCTGTAAATTATCATTTACAATAGAACTCCCATCAGTGGCGGGAGTTAAAACAAGGGACTGCCACTGGTAGTCGTTCTCTTAAAAAACAAAAGGAGAATTGACTATGAAACAGAATCTAATCACAGATGTTATTCAAGGAATGTTACCTTATTTGAATAACGCACAGACAGAAAGATTGCAAGAGGTATTGCAACATACACTTTTTGATTATGAGATAACAAAGGCAGAAAAGGATAAGAAACTTTCAGAACAGAACTTAGTAGAGTCTTTCCTATCGGCAAAGCGTATTGAGGGCTGTTCTGAGAAAACCTTGAAATACTATAATGCAACGATACAGTCAATGCTTGATGGTATTGGAAAGAGTATCAAATATATCGCAACTGACGACATTCGTTGTTATTTGACAGAGTATCAAGCAAAGAAAAAATCAAGTAAAGTTACGATAGATAATATAAGACGAATACTTTCCAGTTTTTTCTCTTGGCTTGAGGACGAGGATTATATTTTGAAAAGTCCGGTCAGGCGAATACATAAGGTTAAGACCGGAACAAACATTAAGGAAACTTATTCAGATGAAGCACTTGAATTGATGAGAGATAATTGCACAGAACTCAGGGACTTGGCAATGATTGATATGCTTGCTTCAACGGGGATGCGTGTCGGAGAAATGGTGTTGCTAAATCGTGAGGATATAGACTTTAACGAAAGAGAATGTGTGGTTTTCGGCAAAGGCGATAAGGAGCGAATAGTATATTTTGATGCAAGAACAAAAATACATTTGCAGAATTACTTAAATAGCCGAAAGGACGACAATCCAGCACTTTTTGTTTCATTACAATCTCCGTATAATCGAATGAATATCGGAGGTATTGAAGTGAGATTACGACAGCTTGGAAAACGCTTGGGATTAAATAAGGTACACCCTCATAAATTCAGGCGAACACTTGCAACAATGGCAATAGACAAAGGAATGCCAATAGAGCAGCTTCAGCAGCTCTTGGGGCATAGAAGAATAGATACGACATTGCAATATGCAATGGTCAAGCAGAGCAATGTGAAAATTGCTCATAGAAAATACATTGGTTAAGGTGGTAGGAATGGAAAAAGGATATAAGATATTAGGCAATTACATTCGACTTGTGGACGAGCGTAATAAGGATTTATCCGTAACAAAGTTGCTCGGCGTAAGTATAAGCAAAAAATTTATTCCCTCAATCGCAAATATTGTAGGAACTGATTTATCGAATTATAAAATAGTTAGAACGGGACAGTTTGCATACGGACCCGTTACTTCACGAAATGGAGAGAAAATTTCTATTGCTTATTTAGATGAAGAAGATTGTATCATTTCAAGCTCTTATACAGTTTTTGAAGTTGAAAATAAAGAGGAACTTGACCCTGAATATCTTATGCTTTGGTTCAGCCGACCAGAATTTGACCGTTATGCAAGGTATAAGTCACACGGAAGCGTAAGAGAGATTTTCGATTGGAATGAGCTTTGTATGGTGGAACTTCCAGTACCGGATATTGAAAAGCAGAGAAAAATAGTGAAAGCCTACAAGACGATAACCGATAGAATAGATTTGAAACAGAAGATAAATGATAATTTAGAAGAAACTGCTCAATCATTGTTTCAGGAGCAATTTGCAGCTTTTTATAATGAAAATGAACTACCAGATGGTTACAGTATTGCTACATTAGATAGTCTTTGTTCAATTAAAGGTGGGAAACGACTCCCTGCCGATGGCGAACTGCTTGATACTCCAACCGCACACCCATATATCCGTGTGCGTGATTTGGGAAGCAATCGGTATGTGTGTCTGACCAATCAATTTCAATATATTGATGAAGAAACACATTCTGCTATATCACGGTATATTGTCAATACTAACGATATTGTTATTTCTATCGTTGGAACTATTGGCTTGATAGGAAAAATACATACTTCGCTCAACAATGCAAACCTTACTGAAAACTGCGTTAAACTGGCTAATATTCATACGGTTACCCCTGATTATCTTTACTATACTCTTTGCTATAAAAAGCAAATAAAAGAGATTGAATTATTAACAGTTGGTGCAGTTCAATCTAAGTTACCGATGTACAATATACAGTCAATGAAAATCCTCGTACCCCCAGCAGAAGTTATAGAGGACTTTCAACATAAATTCGATATATTTAATGAGCAAATCGAAGCAAATACTATCGAAATTCAAAGACTTTATGAATTGCAATCTGTTTTATTGGCAAAGCTGGCATATTAAGCCGCTAAATTATCATTTACAAGGAGGGACCTATGTCATTAGCAGATATAATTCAGATTATAATCGGAGTATTGTCACTGGTGGCAACAATAGCAGTTTCTTTTTTGATTTATTGGTTGCAATCACGACATGAAAAGGAAATACAGAAATTGCAATGCGAAAAGGAACGTATAGCATTGCAAGAAAAAGCTCGACTTTTTCTAATTGATAATCAAGAGGAAAGAGATTATTTGCCGTGGTGTATTATAGCAGCTAATCTACATCCGCTTGAAAAGCATACAAGGAAAATTTATTCGGAATACTGCCGGTGTTCTGAAGAATTACAAAATGAGATATTAAATCAAGCCGGATATAAGATTAAACAATTTACGGGAAAGTATTGGTTACAGGGATGTATAGATAAACTTCAGCAAGATATAGAGAAATATAATTTGGGAAGGGATTATTTGTATGATGGAGCAAAATATTTTCATCGAAGCTATGATAGATACAGAGAATTAGAATGGAACGGCACTCCTAATATCTTTGAACCTATAAACAAAGAAAATCGTCTGATGATGATTTTGAATGTGGCTCAAATATCTATTGGAGAGTATATTGATGAATATTTCTATTATTTCGTAGATAAAAAAATGGATTTTGATAAGGAAACACCTATACCTCCGATTGATTATGTATGGGAATATCAAAGTCTAGCACACACAAGAGAAGAAACCGTTTGTATGTGGATGATGGAACTTGTTGAGAATATAGCAACAATTATAAATAATAAGTTTGGCGAAGATGTTGATTGTCAGTTTTTCTTAGAGTATACCGACGCACAAGCAGAAACTTATGAAGATAAATATTATGAAACAGTACAAGCACTTTATAATGCTTATTATACAAGTGTAGTTGCATCATAATTTGATGCAGAATACCAAAGGAGTGAACGCAATGGCAAATTTTAATGAACACGCATTGGAAATGTCAATAATGGAGTTGTTCAAAGACGAGGGGTACACCTATGTCAGTGGCGACCAGATACACAGAGAAAGGACAGAGGTTCTGCTTACGGACGACCTGAAGCAATACCTTTATAATCGCTATGCGAAAGACGGTATCACACCGAGTGAGGTGGATAGTGTCATTCTAATGCTGCGTAATATTTCCGGTACGATTTATGAAGCAAACAAAGCTGTATTTAAGTTGCTCTGCGATGGATTTATTCTTAATCGTGAGGATAGAACGCAGAAAGACCTCTATATTGAACTTATTGATTTCGACACTCCCGAAAACAATATTTTCAAAGTGGTTAATCAGTTTGAAATTGAAGGCGTAAATAATCAGTTGCGTATTCCTGATGGCATTGTGTTCGTAAATGGTATTCCTGTTGTTGTTCTTGAATTTAAGAGTGCGGTACAAGAGAATACGACCATAATGGACGCATATAAGCAGCTTACAATCCGTTACCGTAGAGATATTCCGGAGATTTTCAAATATAATGCGTTTGTTGTTATCAGTGACGGAGCAAATAATAAATATGGTTCTTTCTTCAGCCCGTATGATTTCTTCTATGCGTGGAGAAAGATAAACTCAGACGATAAAGAACTGGACGGTATCAATTCTCTTGTAACAATGATAAAGGGACTTTTCCGAAAAGACCGTTTGCTTGAAGTTATCAAAGATTTTATTTATTTTCCGGATAACTCAGATAAGGATTTGAAGATAGTGTGCCGTTATCCACAGTTCTTTGCGGCAAATAAATTGTATGAGAATATCAAGGCTCATCTTCGCCCTGAAGGAGATGGTAAAGGTGGTACATACTTCGGAGCAACAGGGTGCGGCAAGAGTTATACAATGCTTTTCCTTACCCGTATGCTGATGAAAAGCAAATACTTTTCTTCCCCGACTATTCTCATTATTACAGACAGAACAGACCTTGATGACCAGCTTTCCAAACAGTTTGTAGGTTCAAAGAAATATATCGGAGATGAAACTGTTGTAAGTATTGAGTCCCGTGAGAAACTTCGTGAGGAGCTTCAAGGACGAGAGAGTGGCGGTGTTTATCTGACTACCATTCAGAAATTTACAGAGGATTTGCAGCTTCTTACAGACAGAACGAACGTTATTTGTATTTCTGATGAAGCACACAGAAGCCAAATCAATCTCGACCAAAAGGTTAAGATTACAGAGTCAGGTGTTCAGAAAACCTATGGCTTTGCAAAGTATCTGCACGACTCTTTACCAAATGCAACTTATGTTGGATTTACCGGAACTCCGGTTGATGGAACAATCGAAGTCTTTGGTGGTGTTGTAGACGCATATACAATGACGGAAGCTGTTAAGGACGGTATTACAGTTAATCTTGTTTACGATGGTCGTGCAGCTAAGGTTATGCTTAATCAGGACAAGGTAAGACAGATTGAAGAATATTATGCACAGTGTGAGCTTGAGGGAGCAAATGAACATCAAGTAGAAGAAAGTCAGAAAGCAGTTGCCAAAATGGAAGTTATTATTGGCGACCCTGATAGACTTCGTGCTGTTGCGGAGGATTTTATCAAGCATTATGAAACCCGTGTGGCAGAAGGTGCAACCGTAGCAGGCAAAGCAATGTTTGTATGTTCCAACCGAAATATAGCATACGATTTCTATAAAATAGTAAAGGAACTCAGACCGGAATGGACAGAAAAGAAGATTTGTGATGAAGGGGTTGTTCTGAGTGAAAAAGATAAAAAAGAGTTGAAGCCAATGGAAAAAATCAAGTTGGTTATGACTCGTAATAAAGATGATGAAAAAGACCTCTTTGATATGCTTGGCACAAAAGAGGATAGGAAAGAATTTGACCGTCAGTTCAAAAATCCGAAGTCAAACTTTAAGATTGCCATTGTTGTAGATATGTGGCTGACTGGTTTTGATGTGCCGGAGCTTGATACGATTTACATTGATAAGCCTATTCAGCAGCATACCCTTATTCAGACGATTTCCCGTGTAAATCGTGTATGCGAGGGCAAGGATAAAGGCTTGATTGTTGACTACATAGGTATCAAAAAAAACATGAACACTGCCCTCAAGAAATATACGAATTTTGAGAGCGAAGAATTTGAAGGTGTGGAGCAGTCTATCACGATTGTAAAAGACCAGTTAGAAGTTCTTGGTCAGATGTTCCACAACTTTAACAGTAGTGATTTCTTCAACGGTTCTCCTACTGAACAGCTTGCCTGCCTGAATCGTGCAGTTGAGTATGTGCAGTTGTCTGAAGAACTGGAAAGAAGATTTATGGCAGCAGTCAAGAGAATGAAGCAGGCATTTAATCTTTGTAGTTCAAGTGAGAAATTCTCTGATGAAGATAAGGATTATATCCATTTTTATTGTGCTGTCCGTTCTATCCTTTTCAAGTTGACAAAAGGCGATGCACCGGATATTGAGCAGATGAACGCTCGTGTCCGCAAAATGCTTGAGGGTGCAATTCAGTCTGATGGCATTGAGGAATTATTTGAAACCGGAAAGCATATATCGGTGGACATTTTCAGCGATGAGTATATGGATAAGATAAATGCTATTCAGTTGCCGAATACGAAAATCAAGATACTTCAAAGACTTCTTTCTCAGGCGATTGACGAGT
>OJNI01001141.1_pt1 | contig 16024 bp, 10 predicted proteins | sample 1597441 | NCBI WGS metagenome assembly OJNI01 (sample SAMEA2452131, study PRJEB22498) | human gut metagenome | reverse complement strand
GGATTGAAGCCTGCGCCGCCCTGCCCGCCGAGGTCTACACTGCCGGCACCGTTTGCCCCCATCTGACCGAGAGCCTCTGCGCCTGCTATGCCGACATTTGCCTGTAACTCGGACTGGAATGCTCCGAGGTTTGCACTCTGCGTCTGCTTGTGCATTGCGTACTGTCCTTCCTCACGCTGAACACGGAGCGACTGCTCATAGTTCTCGGCTTCTATACGCTGTTTGTCGTGGATATTTTTGATATTTGCGGCTGTCTGAGCCTGAATTGTATCGCTTGTTACCTTGCGTGTTACCGCCATAAGCTGTTCATAGCCGTCGCTTGTCTTATCAATTTCTATAGAGTTGATATCTACGCCGGATACGGTAACTCCGAAATTTTCACGAAGTCTTTCTCCTATGTCGTATTCTATCTTGTCGTTGATAAGAGCAATCTTGCTTTCAATCTGGATAACAGGAATGTTATTTTCAGCAGGAGCGGCTGTTACCGCATCTTTGATATACCGGCAGATAGCGTCTTTTATCTGCTTGTTGAAGTCATCCGTTGAGAACTGTGTAAGGCGATGCAGCTTTACAAATTCCCGATAATTTGTTATTCTGAAGCTGACAGTACCTCTTACTGCTACAGGTACGCCGAAGTCCATAAATCTCGGATCGTATACGTCAAAATACGGTATTCCGAACTTTGTCTGAATGATATTCGCTGTATTGATAAAGTATACTTCAGCCTGGAACGGTGTTCCGCCTGCGTAAGCAAGTCCTACTATGCTTGCAAGTACAGGCAGATTGCCTGTGTCGAGCTTTCTGTCGCAAGGACCTTCAATAAAGTCCTCCATAACGCCGTCGGGACGATTATAGACAAATACGGCTACCTCGCCGTCCTTTACACGAAGCGATGAGCCCCAGCGTATTGCATTTTCACGGCTGTTATTGTTAAGCTCCGCACCCGCCGGACGCCACTTCCATATAAGATATGATTGCTCGTCGCAACGTATCTCGTCCATAAATCCGCCTGCTTTTGGTTTGCCGAATAATCCCATAATATTTCTCCTTGACAGATTGTAAATAAATATGTTACTTCTTTTTTGATTTGAACATTCGTGTAAGCATAATGATTGCGCATATAACGGCAATGACCAATATCATAATATATCCGACGCTGTCTTTGTCGGCGCATCTCGGAATCAATAGTCCGAAGCAGACGAGCAAGCCGATAGTTGCTATGAATTTAGGCATAGCCGAATCGCATCGTGTCATCGGAGGAATAATTATCGCACCGAGAATGAGGTCAAGCATAGTAACTAACTGTAACGGGCTGAATCCTGAACTGTCAACGTTCTGACAGCAGATTATTACAAGAACGGCAATACTTATCGACCATGCAAGAGTAATGATTACCTGAGGAAGAGAATTACTTATCTTTACAAGAAAACTTCCTGCTTTTTTAGCTGTTTTAACATATTTGTCACGGGTGAGCTTTTTCTTTGCCTGCTCGTACAGCTCGTTGAATTTTGCTTTGTCTGCATCGGCAGTAAGAGCGAGCTTAGCTTTTTGCTCGACCTGTCTGAACTTTACCGCCCATGCGTCACATATATTCTGTTCTGTATTGCCTGTTATGTTTGAGGATGCGAGAATGAGAAATTCAAATATATCTTCCTTTGTATTCGGAACGGGAAAATTTCTGATAAGCGATGTACGCTGTTCGTCTGATGCTGCGTTTGCGAGTGACATAGAGAATTCATGTAAGGATGCCGATGATTTTCCGCCTCTTATTTCATAGCCGCATGACGGACAAGTGGTAACAAAAGCGCCCAGCACCTCTCCGCATGACGGACATTTATGTATTTCGCCTTCAAAAACAGTTTCACGTTTTGAGTTGCCTGCCTGATATGATTGTGAGTTTTCCGGAGAGCCGGAGCTTTGTGCACCGCAGTTCAGACAAAATTTTGCACCGTCCGGTAACTGCGAGCCGCATTTACTGCATATTGCCATATTTTTTCTCCCTTTAGTTCACGGCTTTATCGGAACTAAAGCCGTTTTTTAATTATGGGTAAGACAAATCAGTCCGTATACCTGTCGGTATCGGGGATTGCATCACATATATCGCCGATGTTGCAGTCAAGATACTCGCAGATACGGAGCAGTACCGATAAAGCCACCTCCTCGTTTTTGCGGAGCTTGGTCATTGTACCTGTCGCTATATTGAGATCTTTTCTGAGCGTCGCCGGGGATATATCTTTTTCAATTAGTCTGATCCATAATTTCTTATAGCTGATTTTCATGAAAACATACCTTTAAAGGTATGCCCGATCACTTAGTATTATACACTGCGCAATTCAAAAAGTCAACAGATTTCAGCAAATTTATAGATAAAATTCGCAACTTCTTGCGAATTTTCCGGTTCCGACGGAAAATTCGTTATTGTTGACACTGAAAAATTATTCGGTTACAGCTATAAGAAAAAATGATCTGGCAGACCTTGTTCATATCAAGTAAAGAGTACGTATTCCGGTGCAATGGATTTTCGTACTCTAAAGTCGGCTCAAATACATATAATTATTTAATTCTAGTATACCATAAAAAAGTGATAAATTCAATAGCCCCTATGCCATGATTGTGACATACGGGCTGAGATTGTAACGGTAACGGAGATTTGCATTAAGCTGTGGCAATTCATAGCTTACATCATATTCGAACCATTTTGCAAGAACAGATGTACGCTTATGCTGTTTGAAATAACCGCCCTGCTTTCGCAGGGCGGTTTTCGCTTAAAACTGTGCTGTTGTTACGTTTGATTCACTGTTTGCAGATTCGGCAGTGTCGTATTCGTCCGACAGGTTATCCTCTATCCACTTAGCCATCATCAGCGGTGAAAGTATGATGTCCATAGTCTTTTGTTCACCGTCGCTGACGCTTTCCATAGTAACTATCTCTCCCTTTTCACGTCCCTCACTGCCTATTATATCGTAGGTCAGCTGACAACGGTACTTGATGGAGCAGAGCAGAAATTCGGGAGGAATAACCTCACAGCTTGCAATCTCGTCAAGCCATACGAAAGGACTCATTCCGCCTATGCTTATATCCTCGATAATCCAGCCGCTTGCCGCATAGGAATCGTTAGCGCACATATAAAGAGAGAATTTGAACTTTTCTTCTCTGTCGTCCTTGAACAGACCGACTTCAAAGCTCTTTATAACGTAGTTGTTTATAATGCTTGATTCAAATCCGCAGCAGGAGCAGGTTCCGCCGTAGCCGAACATCGTGCCGTTAATATCCTTTGCAAAATAGTTGCGGTAAACACGCAGGTTTGAAAGGCTGCGGAGCGACTTGTATCTTGTACGCAGGTACTGAAGCTCCTCAGCGGTAATTGACGGCAGAGGCTTATAGTAGTACGGAATCTGGTCAAGAAGTACCTGGTTCGGTTCTTCGGTGCTTGAGTAGAACTGGCTGAGAACGTTGTTGTTCTCGCCTACCAGCAGATATTCGACATATTTTGCAAATTCGGGTTTGGTGCAGTCGTCACGGAGTATAACATACTTTGTGATGCTCTGACGCTCCTCATCGCTTATCGGGTCGTTTATATCTATGATACGGATAATCTTGTCTTTTTCGCCGAGAAGTGCGATACGGGGAATTTTAAGGTCGCAGATATAAAGGTTAGGCATAGTTGCCGATACCTTTTCATCCGTCAGATTACTCTCACGCAGAAGGCTCATAAGCGAAGCCTTTTCGAACGAATAGCCGGACTTCATGAACGGGAAGTCGAATACACGTCCGTTGAACATTCCGCAGTTGATAAGCGCATAAACGTCGCCGATTATCTCAAGAAGGTCGGCGTTGGTGATACTGCTCGGTATCATGAACTGTTTGCCGTATGCGGCAAATCTGAACTTCTTGTTAATATCAAGCTGGAGCGTGATGTCACTGCCCTGCGATTTCATCTCACGCAGGAAGGTCATAGTATCCTTGCCCTGTGTGAAGCTGTTTATCAGCATATTTATGACTTCGTTGTATATCTGGTGATTTTCGAAGCTGTTCTTGTGCGCCACAATACAGTCATAAGCCCGCTTGAGATTATGAACTGTCATTCTTGCAACGTCGAAGTTATGGGTGATGTCACGGTAGTGGACGTTGAACTGGAAGTATCTCATTCCTATCTTATAATCCTGACCGTACATAGTATCGAACAGACCGAGCGCTCCGATAAGTGCGTCCTCATCGGCAACAGCGTCATTTATAACATACTTGCCGAGCTTAAGGCTGACTATACTTCTGAAGCCGAAGCTCAAATCGAAGTCTTTGATAGCGGGATTCCTCTCGCTGTCAAGAACATATGTATTACCGTCAAAATTGAAGTTGTAGCAGAACTCTCTGCCTTCCTCGTCACTGTCCTCGTCAACCCACTTATAGCTTGCCATTATGATGTTTTCGGGCATATCCGATACATCCTTATGCATCTTGACAAGCTCGTCTTCGATATACTCTGTAAATGCCGAGCCGTTCTCATGCTCCTGCTTTGAAACGTGGTCGGTGAGCGAGAAGAAGCCAAGCTCTTTTACTTCGGAATACGGCATAGCCTCGCTTTTTCCGGGTAAAAGCAGTGAGATACTGTTGTGGAAAACACTGCGCAGATCGCCTACCATAACGCTGGTAGAAAGATAATTGCTGAAGAATTCAAACACATAGTGCTTCGGGCGCATATAATATTTGTCTGAATTCGTTCTCGGCAGCAGCTCAATAACGAAATAGCGTGAATACTTTTCAATCATATATTTGAGATCACGGTTTATAGCTTCCGAAACCTCCTCCTCACATTCGTGGCGGATGCCTGTTCTGTGAGTGGTAATATATGAGTTCGGCACACTGATGAAGAATGCCGACAGCTTTTCCTTGATGAAATCCTCTCCCGTTGACTTGATAAGACCTGTCAGCTCATAAGTGGAGAAGTAGTTATATTTATCAAGCAGGACTTTTACCAGCGTGTCACGCTTTGCGGAAGAAACCGCAAACGGAATAAGATATACAAAGCCATCGTTTTCGTGCCAGATAAATTCGATAACGCTTTTGCCGTTCTGTAAGAAACGTACTGTCGGGTCATCGTCCGGTGTTTTCTGATAACGGATAACCTTATATACCGCAAGAGGCTTGCCCATATCCATAACGGCAACATTGAACGTGCGGTTGGGATTTTCCGCTTCACCGAATCTGCCAAGCTGCTTCTTTCTGATAAATGCAAAGCAGAATTCGACAAGGTTTATATATTCGCCCTTGTGGATAGTGAGGTTTACGAGGTTTTCCTTGATCTTAGCCTGTTCTTCTTCGGAAACCTTGAAAACAATCTCTGTACCCTTGAAAACGGGTGCGGTAAGGTTAAGCTCTCTTATCTTGAGGATACCCGCATCGTTTACTATTCTGAAATTGAAGTTGTTCGAACGCAGCTTCAGCCACTCAACGTTCATAAATACGCTCTTTGAGCCTACGCCGAAACGTCCTTCACGGGATTTGTCGCCGTCGCTTCTGCCGATACTGAGATAATAGAGTATCTGCTCAAGCGTAAAGCCGTCCTCGTTGTATGTGAGCCTTACTTCGCCGTCCTGCTCAAAGTTGAAAAGAACCTTGATGTCGGGGTCGGAGTAGTAACAGCCGAATGTGTTCTGTAACAGCTCTCTTATTATTGATTCCTTCGGATAGTCGCTTACGGACAGCGAAGTGTTATACGGTGTGCGTCCGCCGAATACCGAGTTGAAGTAGTCTTTGAACGGGGTGCTGTCGGCTTCACCTGTGTAAAGCAGGTTCTGCATCTTCATCAGCGACTGTTCCATCACTTCACGGTTCTCGTTTGCGTGCGCCTGATAAAAATCGCCTAAAAGCCCCGCAATTTCTTCGTTACGAAAAGCCTCCACCTTACATCACTCCCTCGTTATATTTTTTCATGAATTGTCTGAATGTTTCCTGTATCATAAAGTTATCGGTAAGATAACGCCAGGAGTTGAGAAGCACAGGCATCTTTACCGTATCGGGCAGCATATTTACGCATAAACGCAGTTCTGCGTTCTTGTTATCGGTGATAAAGTTCTCAAAAGCCTTTTGAGCGGCTTTTATGCCCGCCGAAATATCAAGCGTGGAGCATTGCTCCTTATATGAATGGTACTGCTCGCTGTACAGACATTCCTCAAGCGCCGTTCCGCCGAGCGCAACGATATGCTGCTGATCGTCCAGGTATAGCAGTGCTCCGCTGAAGCGTTCCAGTGCTTCCTTTATCATAGGTTTCAGCACCTTTTCTTCTGTGGAGGTGTTTTCCTTTATTCTGTTTTCAAGACCGAATGCACGGTAGATTTTATCCAGCTTCAGCTTTGTATATTCGTGCGTCTTTGCCGCAGAGGAAATATCTATAGAGGGTGAAATGTTGTAATCGCTTTTGAATTGCGTTATTACATCGTGACAGTTTGAAACCTCGCCTGTGTAGGAGCAGACGTACTGCAGATCCCGTATAGCGTCGGTTATAAGCTGTGCGGCATTAGGAAGGTCGAAAAGCACGTTTCGTCCGGGAAGCCCCGCTACAATGCTCTTGTATATCTTTCCGAACAGAACCTTTGAGAGCATTCTTGCGTCAAACAGATTGTTCTTGTCGCACATAACTATGAATTCTCTTGATTGTTCGTTTCTGCCTCCGTGACGTGCGGCACGCTGTTCAAAGATAACAGGGCTGTCGGGAAGCTCATAGTTGAATATATGGGTAAATCTCTTTACCTGAGGGTTTATCGAGCCGATTTTGTCAACTGTAATCACTACTCTTGCGTTGTCACGCACATCGTTTGTGAAATTATCGTAGCGTGTGTTGAATATGTCGCCTCTGTCGATTTTCAAAAGACCGTTTATATTAGGATAAAGAGCGGATATAACTTTCTTCAGATACTGGATGGTCGAGCCGGTAACACAGTAAACGACTGCTCTGTTTTCTGAGCTTTTCAGCACCTCATCCAGCTTTGTGAGGAAGCAGTCGAGCTTCTTGTCGACCTGGCGAAGCTCCTGCACATCAGCTATATTATAGGAGGGCTTGGTGTAGGTTTTCTTTGCTTCCAGTCCGTATTCCTCAAAGACGTTACCGCCCTGCGCATAAAGAGGAAGGCCTGTCTTTATGTCGATAAGACGTCGTGAGTTCGAGATGAAATCCTGCGGGAATTCATATTCGAGCATCACAACATTTCTTGCTACCTCGCCGTTATAGACAGATTTGTCGAAATAACGCATTACCGGAGTGTAGGGGTTGAAGCATATTGATTTTTCGTCAAAGCTGATGTCATCGACCGCATTGGCTTTATTTTCGTCGGCAAGCAGTGTCTTGACAAGCGACTTTATCTCATCGTAGCTCTGGTGATAACCGCACGGTACGGGGCTGAGAATAACGAGCTTGTTCGTTTTTGCTTTAAGGTGTTCCGAATAAAGTCCGCACTTTATGCCCGATGTGCTGAGGCCTGCGTCTATTATAACAAGGTCCCATGTAAGACCTGCATCCGCAAATTTCTGCATCAGAGGATTGTCTGCCTCAAGCGCTTCTTCGGCGATTATATATGTATTTGACGCTTTTTCGTTAAAATATGTGATAGCCTTAGACGAGCCGGAGATCATCTTGAAGTCAACGCCGTTACCTGTTACGACACAACGGTACCAGCTATGCATAAGGTGTCTGGGGCATATCAGCAGAATGTTCGGTGTCTGAACCTCAAGCACCGTATCAAGTATACCTATCTGAGCCTTTGTCGCTTTATCCGAGCCGTATTCGTCAAGGACAAGACAAAAGCCGTATTTATTTAATTTTTCGTGAAAAGAACAGCTTATCGCACTTATGTCCTTGCCATAATACGATATCCATTTAATCTCTTCGGTATTCAACAAATCACCCTCCGCTCTCCTGCATCTGCCGACGCAGATTAAATAATATAACTATTATAATACATTTGAGCATTTTTTACAACTGATATTTCACATTTTATAGAAAATAAATAAAAAATGAAGTGCGATTTTAGCAAAAAACAACAAACGTATCTCCGGATTTATAAATACATTATTAAGAAAAAAAGTCAGTAATTCTTGGGTTTCGGTTCGACTTTACTTGACAAAAGCCGATAAATATAGTATTATACTGATATATGTAAAAGGGGAGTGGTGCGCTTGTATTTCGGTAGTGTCAGATTTTTTAAGCATCTTATTCTGACTGTAACGGCATTACTGATAATAGTGCCTACGGTGCTTTGTATATTGCTTGCAGTTGACAACGGCAAAAAGTCGGATGAGATAGATAGGCTGAATTCTCAGCTTTCTGCACAGTCGCAGGTGTCACAGACATCGGACGATCAGAGCAGAACGTCTTCGGCGACAGAAAGCTCCGACAATGTTAAAGCGGAGCCTTCTGTGACCGAAAGCGCAAAGCCGGAAACATCGGCTGTCCCGGAAACCACAAAGGCGCCTGAAACAACGCCTGCTTCATCATCGGCGGTTGAAAGCACTGACAGTTCCGTGTCCTCCGGTGCGGACAGCTATACTTCACTTTTCCCGACGCTGTATGCAGATAAATATGACGGCGAATATGAAAATAGCGAAAACACCGTTTATCTTACATTTGACGACGGCCCTTCTGTGCTTACGGAAAATCTGCTTTATTATCTGAGACAGGAAAACGTCAAGGCTACTTTCTTTGTAGTTCCCGAAAGAACAGAGTATTGCTATTCGTTACTGAGAGAAATAAGCAATGCGGGACACACGATAGGAATACATTCCGCATCTCACGATTACGAAAAGATATACGCATCGGTTGACGCATTTCTCGAAGATTTCAACGAAGCGTATGAGATAGTCCTTGAGGCTACGGGCAAAGCACCCGACATTTACAGATTTCCCGGCGGCAGTGTGAACGATTATAACGAAAAGACCCGTGATGATATTATCGCAGAGATGGATCGCAGAGGTTTTACATATTTCGACTGGAACGTGGACAGCAACGACTGGCAGGGTTACGGCTGGACAACACTGTACACAAACGTTTTAAAAGACGCTGAGGAATTTTCCTCGCCCGTGATACTTTTCCATAATACAGGCGACCGTGATAATACGGTGCTTGTGATAGAGGATATAATCAAGGCGCTTAAAAACAAAGGCTATAAATTCGGCAGTCTTTCTCAGAAGATAAAGCCGGTTCAATTTTAAATTCTGATTTCAAGAAAGGGATAACAATGGGAATCAAGGATAATTTCACACAGGCTATGAAGGAGCTGACGAATCCCAGACCGTCTGACGCTCGTAAAGAGGTCAGGGACGTTGCCTCATACATGAATGATACTGCCGACGCACAGCCGACAGAACCTGTACAGGCCGTACAGAATACTCAGCCGTCCGAGAACGAACAGCCCGAACAGCAGGCACAGCAGAGCGTGAACCCCGAAACAGCCGGCGACAGCTTTACACAGCAGGAGCAGGCACAGGATTTTTCACAGAGGATAGCCCGTGATATGAATGAACAATACACTCAGAGCAACTCGTTTGATCAGAATGTACGCAGTGATGCTTTTACGCAGACACCTCAGAACAACGGATTCACAGGCGGTCAGAACGGATTTGCACAGAGCGGTTCAGACAATGGCGGCAACAATCCTTTTATGAGCGGTATGAGGGCTGATAATCCGCAGGAAATGACCGTTATATCCAAAAACACTATGATAGACGGTAATGTGCGCTCGTTTGCAGATATGAAGATTGACGGCAATATTAAGGGCAACGTTGAAACGACCAAGAATATCACTATAAACGGCAAGGTTGTAGGCGACCTTACCTGTGACAATATCAGTATGAAAAATTCGGCTGTACAGGGTAATGTACGTCTTAAAGGACAGGCTGTAATGGCTAACGATTCTATGCTGATAGGCGACCTTTCATCACAGGTGGCACAACTCAACGGTAAGATAAAGGGTAATATCGAGATTTCAGGCAAGATAATGCTTGACAGGGATTCTGTCATAATCGGTGATATAAAGGCAGGCTCAATCGCAATTTCCGATGGTGCGGTTATTAACGGCTTTGTCACCACGACTTATCTTTCAAAGGATGAAAGCGCCAACATCTTCCCTGAAAATATCGCACTCGGAGATTAAGCATAAAAATATTGAAGCCCTGCATTGCGGGGCTTTTATTTGACTTTATATGAAAAGGAGGTTTTGCAATGACGCAGAACAACGAAACAAAGGTACTCACACCCGAGCAGATCGAAAATAACAAACAGCAGATAATAGATATTTACAGAAATTGCGTTAAAAGAGAAGGCTCGGATAAACTGCTCGACTATCTTATAAACAAGAGCGATTTCTTTACAGCCCCCGCAAGCACACGTTTTCACGGTGCGTATGACGGAGGACTTGCACAGCATTCTCTGAACGTTTACAACTGTTTCAAGGCTTATCTTGAAAGAGATCGTGTCCGTGAGCTGTATAATCTCAATGCAAGCGATGAAACGATAGCAGTATGCGCTTTACTTCATGATATATGCAAGGTCAATGTCTACACAAGAGGCACAAGAAACGTGAAGAATGAAGAAACGGGTCAGTGGGAAAAGGTACCGACATTCTTCTTCGATGACGGATTGCCTTACGGTCACGGCGAGAAGTCCGTTTATATGATAACGGGCTTTATGCGTCTTACCCGTGAGGAAGCCTTCGCTATACGCTATCATATGGGATTTTCGGGCGAAGAAAATGCAAACAACGTGGGAAAGGCATTCGGAATGTTTCCTCTTGCGTTTGCTCTCAGCACAGCCGATATGGAAGCTACATATTTTCTTGATTGATAATACGCAATAATATAAAAGAGCAGTCGCTGTCACACGATTGCTCTTTTTGTTATGTGATGCTCGCTTAGAAATTAATGACACCTAAATGCTCCAGCAGGATTTTAGTACCGATAAGTATCAGTATGATGCCCCCTGCAAGCTCCGCCTTCGACTTGTACTTTGTGCCGAATACATTTCCGACCTTCAGACCTATCGCTGACAGGATAAAAGTTGTTGCTCCGATGAACAGGACGGCCGCAGCTATATTTACATCGGGAAGAAGCGCAAAGGTTATGCCGACTGCAAGCGCATCTATGCTTGTCGCTATCGCAAGCAGCAGCATTGTCTTGAAGCTGAATGATGCATCGAGTTTTTCCTCGTCCTTTGAAAGCGCTTCTCTTATCATATTTCCTCCGATAAAGCACAGCAGCACGAATGCTATCCAGTGGTCAACGGCTGTGATATATTGCTCAAAGGCCGAGCCGAGAAGATAACCCACAGCAGGCATCAATGCCTGAAAACCGCCGAACCAAGCGCCTATTATCAGATAATGCTTAGCTTTAAGCTGTCGCTCGGACAGCCCCTTACAGACGCTCACCGCAAATGCATCCATAGAAAGTCCCACAGCGATCAGAAATAATTCCAACAGTCCCATAATTTATCCTCCGGTGTTTTATCTTAGGCAATACCGCATAATTATTGTCGTGCGATTGCGCAGTCAGATTTTTCGTCAGATTGTATAAATTGAGTGCAGGCAGGCTTGCGCCTGTCAAGCGAAATTTGTGCAAGATGACGGGAAATATACAAGTAAGCGTGCGGCAAAGGCGATAGCCGCTAATTGTGCGGTATTGCCCTTAATCTTATGCGGGAGCCTGATGCGAAATGTGCAATAAAAAAGACCTGAGTACAGTTATCCTGTACTCAAGTCTCAACATTTAAGACAAACCAGACGTGATTTAAGAGTATCATCACCGTCAGTATGTTGACTTGTCACGGTATTCCGCTGTCTACTCCCTTAAGTTATCGGTATTATAGCACAAGCGTCAGCAAAAGTCAAGCGTTTTATGCTTATCCGACAATGCCCGATATTCCCTTACAGCACAGCTTGCCGTCCTTGTTGACAAACATATCTGTTCCGCCATAAGCACTGCATAATCTCCTTTCCTGCGGTTACAATATCTGTAACTGAAGAAAAGGAGATATTTTTATGCAATTATCCGAATCAAAGACCCTTGAGAACCTGAAAACCGCTTTTGCAAACGAGTCTGCGGCGATGGTGCGTTATGAGATATTCGCTGAAAAGGCAAAACAGAACGGCGATGAGGAAATATCTCAGGTTTTCCGCACCACAGCAAGAAATGAAAAGGCTCACGCACAAATATGGCTCGGACTTATCTACGGAGGGATACCCGAAGCCGCCGATGCGCTTGAAAAGGCGATGCACGGCGAAAACTACGAGTGGACGCAGATGTATAAGGAGTATGCCGAAACCGCAAGACAGGAAGGACTTGACAATATAGCCGATCTGTTTGAAAAGGTGGGCGATATTGAAAAGGAGCATGAAAGCAGATTCAAGCTGTTCGTGAACAAGCTGACCGACGGAAGCCTGTTTACTTCCTGCGGCGAAACCGTGTGGCTGTGCAGGAACTGCGGTCATATACATTGCGGAAGTACCCCTCCCGAATACTGCCCTGTCTGCAGAAAACCGCAGGGATATTTTCAGCGAAAGGACGACAGCATTCTGTCTTAGCCTGCAAAAAAGCAAAGGAGCGGCAGTATACGCTATGTAGCTGTCGCTCTTTGCTTTATCCGGATTTACGGAATTTACACATATTGACGGTTATGCGCAATTCTCTCTTGCATTACTCACGGCGATGTAGTATAATTATTATGATAGGGCAGATATGTCCGCAGTACAGCTATAAGCAGAAAGAGGAACAGTATGGCACAGGAATTTACCGTATCGTTACAGGCGATAATCGACGAGTGCAAGCTCGAGGTTATCCACACACCGCAGGACCCTGCAAAGATATTCATTTCAAATATTGATGTAAACCGACCCGGACTTCAGCTTGCGGGATTTTATGAATATTTCGACAAGGGCAGAATTCAGATAATAGGCAAGGCGGAAACCGCATATCTTGAACAGTGCGGAGCAGAGATACGAGCGCAGAGAATAAAGAAATTCTTCAGCGAACAGCCGGCGGCTGTGGTAGTGTCGAGAGGTATGGATATTATGCCCGAGATGCGTGAGCTTTCAAAGGAACTGAGCGTTCCGCTTTTACGCAGTGAGGAAAGCACCTCGACATTCACGTCAAAGCTTGTAGCTTATTTAAGCCTTCAGCTTGCGCCCAGAATCACACGTCACGGTGTTCTTATCGAGGTATACGGCGAAGGTATGCTTATTCTCGGCGAGAGCGGAGTAGGTAAGAGCGAAACCGCCATAGAGCTTGTAAAGCGTGGTCACCGTCTGGTAGCGGACGATGCCGTTGAAATAAGAAAAGCGTCAAATATTACTCTTGTAGGCAGTTCACCCGATAATATCCGTCACTTTATGGAGCTGAGAGGCATCGGCATTATCAATGCAAGACAGCTTTTCGGTATGGGTGCTGTAAAGGTAAGCGAAAAGATAGATATGGTAGTTGAGCTTGAGCTGTGGAATCCCGAAAAGGTATACGACAGAATGGGTGTTGACAACCACTATGTTTCCATACTCGGCGTAAAGGTTCCCTCGCTGACTATCCCCGTAAAGCCCGGACGTAACCTTGCGGTTATACTTGAAGTTGCGGCAATGAACAACAGACAGAAGAAAATGGGCTACAACGCCGCACAGGAGCTGCTTGACAATCTCGGACTTGATATGGAGAGCAGTGATACAGTCAAGAGCATGGGCTGATAAACAGATATAAATAAAGATAGAAAAAAATAAAAAGTGTAAGAACAAATAAAAGAAAGGATATGACCCTAAAATGAAATTCGTTGCTGATATGCACACTCATACGTTGGCATCGGATCACGCATACTCAACTATAAGCGAGAATGCCGCTTCAGCCGCAAAGGCGGGACTGAGCTATCTCGGCATGACCGACCACTGCATAAATATGGAGGATTCGCCGCATATATGGCATTTCTGCAATATGGGCGTTATACCTCATTTCCTGTCGGGAGTGCGTATTATAAAGGGCGTTGAAGCAGACCTTACAGGATATAACGGCGAGCTTGATATAAACGATGATATTTATTGCAACGTTGAGTGGATAAATGCGTCGATGCATAACCCCTGCATAATACCGGGTACGGCTGAACAGCACACAAACGCATATATAAAGGTTATGGATAACCCGAAGGTCTGTGTTCTCGGACATACCGAATCGGCGGATTACCCGTATGATTATGATGCGGTGACAAAAGCGTGCAAAGAAAAGAACGTTGCAATGGAGTTCAACGTCAGCCGTTTCAGAAGCCGGACCTCTATACAGCGTCTGCATGATATTATATTGCCGACCTGTGCAAAAAACGGCTGTTATGTTATCGTTGACTCAGATGCGCATTTCTGCGACAAGATCGGTGCGTTCAAAAAAGCTGAGGTTCTTCTTAAGGATATTGATTTTCCCGAAGAGCTGATAGTAAATGCCGATCTTGAACGCTTTGAAAACTTCCTCAGGCTAAGGGGAATAAAGACAAATGCCGAAATAGAGTCGGATGAAGACTGACGGCGAATAAGCATAAAAAGCAAGGAATATATTAAATATCGGAAGGAAATATAACATAATGTACAACATAGGAATTGATCTCGGCGGAACAAACATAAAAGTAGGAGTGGTAAATGACGATTTCAAAATCGTAGGAAAATCAAACATAAAGACAGACCTGCCCCGTCCTGCCGAAGAAATCGCAGACAGTATAGCAAAGGGTGTTGAGCTTGCCTGCAAGGAAGCAGGGATCGATGTAAAGGACATCAACAGCATCGGTATAGGAACACCCGGAGTTGCCGACAGAAACACAGGTGTGGTGCTTTATTCCTGCAATCTGGGATTTAACAATACCGATCTCGGCGGACTTTTAAAGCACTGTCTGGGCACTGACATATATGTTGAAAACGATGCTAACGTTGCCGCATACGGAGAGGTTCTCGGCGGAGCGGCAAAGGGATATAAAGACGTTGTCGTAATCACACTCGGTACGGGTGTAGGCGGCGGAATTATAATCGGCGGCAAAATATACACGGGCTTCAATTTCTGCGGTGCGGAGCTTGGCCACGTTGTTATCGAATATAATGGCAGACAGTGCAACTGCGGAAGAAAGGGCTGTTTTGAAGCATACAGCTCGGCTACCGCACTTATCACAGCCACAAAGAAGGCTATGGAAGAGGATAAGGACAGCGCAATGTGGAATATAGCAGGCAGTATTGACAAGGTTGACGGCAAGACTGCATTTGACGCTATGAGAGCGGGCGACAAGAGCGGTAAGGCTGTTGTTGACGAGTACCTGAATTATCTCGGATGCGGACTTACAAACGTAGTAAACACATTCCAGCCCGAAATGCTGCTTATCGGCGGAGGAATCTGCAAGGAGGGCGACTATCTCACAAAGCCGCTCGAGGAATATATAAAGCGTGAGAGCTACTGCATAAACCCCGAGCATTCAACCGTTCTCGGCATATGCAAGCTTGGAAATGACGCAGGTATCGTTGGAGCGGCAAATCTCTACAGGCTCAAGGACTAAAGGCTCATAAGGGGAAGTTTATTTGGCGTAAAACGCAAAAAAATAAATTTACAAGGAGTATGCTTTGAACGATTACAGCATATTGGAGCAGACCGCCGGGAAATACGGCGCAGTTGTGCTTAAAAATGAACCTATGAAAAATCACACCTCGTTCCGTATCGGCGGACCGTGTGATGTTATGATAAAAATAAATTGCGAGGCGTTGCTGTGTGAGCTTATAAAGCAGTGCCGTGAGAACGATATTAAATACTATGTTGTCGGCAGGGGAAGCAATATCCTTGTCTGTGACGAGGGGCTTCAGGGAGTTGTACTGCTTATCGGCAGTGATTTCGGCTCGGTGAGAGTAGACGGTGAATATATAGAGTGCAACGCAGGTGCGTCGCTTGCGGCTGTCTGTGCTGTGGCTCTTGAAAACGAGCTTACGGGGCTTGAGTTTGCATACGGTATACCCGGTTCTGTCGGCGGTGCTATTTTTATGAATGCGGG
>OJNI01001130.1_pt1 | contig 16131 bp, 12 predicted proteins | sample 1597441 | NCBI WGS metagenome assembly OJNI01 (sample SAMEA2452131, study PRJEB22498) | human gut metagenome | reverse complement strand
CACATGCCTTTCACGCATGCATTCACGGGTTCGAATCCCGTACGAATCACCATTATAGTAAATCTATTAGTCTTCTGCGTAAGGCTAATTTTTTTGATTAAATAGGATATTCTAGCCATTTTTGGCTAGAATATCCTATTTTTTTACCTATTTATGAAACATTTAGATTTAAAGACTAGGGGAGACTTACCACGGACTCGAACCTGCTTTCGTGGGGATTCAAACTTTTAGTTTTGATGGGATTCGAACCAATAAGAGATAATGGTGGAAATAAATGAGAAAATGTTGTATAATAATGTCACGTAAGTTTGCACTTTTGTCTCGATGAAAAAGTGAGCAAAAGATGATAAAAATGAGCTAAAACAACAAAAAACATAGTAAAAATTTAATAAAACATTTAAAAAATAGGTAAGATTAACTAAATGTTTGTGATTCTTATTGAAAAATATATCGAGACATTTAGTTAATGTGAAGTTAGGACATCACGATGAAAAGTCTGTGATGAGACAACTTTAATGTTTCGAACAAAAAATCAAAAATCACTGTTGAAAATATACAGTAAAAATAGACACTTTTTGTGGGTGCGCTTATACATGAATTATACAAAAAATTGTTATAAATTTTTATTTCATTTTAACAATTATAAATTATAAGCAGTAAATAAAAAAATAGTATAAGGAGGGTAAAATGATTAATAACAATATTAAAATTGATTTACATATACATTCAGCGGCTAGTTCATATAAAGAAGATAATGAAATTGTGAAAAATAGCACCAAAGAAAATATTCACGTACTTATAAACCAATTATTGCAAAGAGGAATTAATTTGTTTTCTTTTACCGACCATAATAGATTTGATGATGAATTATTTGAATTTACTAAAAATTATTTAAAAGATAATAAAACATCAGAAGATATAAGAATAAGTGATATTATGAATATATTACCTGGTGTGGAGTTTGATGTATTATTTGAAGATGGTATGGTTCCTTGTCATGTAATAACAATTTTTAACGGAAAAACTTCTGAAGAATTAGTTAGAATAAAAAATAGCATTAATGCTGATTTATTAAATGGTAAAAATGATTATTATACTTTAGACAAATTTGAAAATATTCTTAGACAAATTGGTTTATCAGTCTTGTTAATTGTATGTCAAAGAAAGTCATTAGAGAATCATAATGGTAAGCATACTTCATTAAGCGATTCAACAAAGCAACCATTAGAAATTTTAAAATATGGTTATATCAATGCATTAGAGTATAAAAGCGTTGTTAATGAAGGGATCGTCAAAAAAAGTTTAATTGAAAATGAATTGGGACAAGCATTGGTATGTGGCAGTGATTGCCATGAATGGAATTCATATCCATATCATGATTCAAAAGTGCTTAAAAAAGCTGAAGAAGATCATAAAACTGAAGATGATTTGCAATATTATTCAGTAATTAAAGCATTACCTACTTTTAGGGGATTACTTATGGCATTAACATCTCCATCTACAAGATTTAATAGAGTCATCAAGGATAAGAATGAATATCTTAAAAGTTTGAAATGTGATTGTGGTGAATTTAAATTTTCACCAGGTATAAATGCTATAATTGGTGAAAATGGTTCTGGAAAAAGTACATTATTAAAATTATTAACTAAATCAAGTAAGGAAAGACATGTATCAAAACTATCAAAAGACAATAATATAGTATTTGATAAATTTTTGAATGGAACGAATTGCGAGTATATTTCTCAATCTGAATTAGTAAAGAAATATGAAGGAAATGATCGATTATTTGATAATGTTGATGAGTTTTATAAAGAAGTAGACAATACAGAGTTTACTACAAAGTATAATTTGTATACAAAGAATCTTATTGAAATAATCAAACATAATATTGCTTTAAACAAATGTTTTAATGAAATACAAAATCATGAAGAATTCAAGTTTAATCTTTCATTAGAAAAACTTTCTTTACATTTTGTTCATATCAATTATAATAATGATTTTACTTTAGATAATAACATTCATGATAGTCATTTAAATAATTTATATGGTATTTTAGAGGGAATTAAAAATGAATATTTAAGTGATTATTATGATACATTAGAAAAAGAAGATTTAAAAAAATCATTCAATCAAATTGCTAATATAGCAGAAAATGTATATAAAAAATTTATTACAGTTGAATATGAGAAAAAAATTAGAAATTATATAAAAAATGAAATAGATGAATACAATTCAGATTTATTAACAAGAAAAACTTCAAAAGAAACAGAAAAAACAGATTATTTGAATGAAAAAAATGATATTATTTCTGTTATTATGAATTACATAACCGAATTAAATAACAATATTGAAAATATTTCATTTCCAAATAATATTAATGGTACATCAGATAATAGCCAAAAAGGATTCATTTTTCAACAAGTAGCTAATTATCATAATAGATGTTTGTTGGATGAATTTATTCAAAAATTATTCATAAAAGACTATAATTCAGAAGAAAAATTATTAAAAATTAAATCTAGTGATGAATTATTATTAGCATTAAATGGAATTACTGTTGGTGATCCATATGGTTATTACAAAACAAAAGTAGATGAATTTTATAAAATAGCAGTTTCAACTCAAAAAAATATTATGGATGAAAAAGATAATGATAAGGTTGGTGCTACTCTAGGCGAATTATCTTTAATGTATTATAAGTATATTACCCACAATGATAATAAAATTGATGTGTTCGTTATAGATCAACCAGAAGATAATATATCTAATTATAGAATTGAAAAGCATCTAATTAATTTTTTTAATAATATACGAGATAAAAAACAAATCTTAATTGTAACACATAATCCTTTATTGGTTGTTAATTTAGACGCAGATAATGTTTTATGTTTAGAGAATAAAACTGGAAAATTAATTATAAAATCTGGGTGCTTGGAAGATGAAGAAAATAAAATAATAAGCTTTGTTGAAAAAAATATGGATGGTGGAAAACAAGCAATAGAAAGGAGATTGAAATTTTATGCATAAAACCATTAAAATAATATATGAAACTGAAAAGAAAATTATATGCGGATTAAAAGAAATTGATTTTAGTTCAATGACAATTACAGCAAAAATGATATTTGATTTGCTTGATTATTCAATTGGGGACACTTACGTATTGGAATCTATTGATTTTAATAATATAGACGAAAAAACTGTAGACTATATTAAACCAGTTTACGAATTAATTAAAGACTTAATTGATAATATTAATAAATTAGTAGAAGATGCTTTATTGAAACAAAAAGAGGAAACCTTCAAAACAAAAACATCATTGGAATAAATATAGTTAATATAAAATATAAGGTATAGCTGATAAACTAACCATATTATTGGAAAGGTCGAAGTATGAAACCACACGTTGTTATATTAGGCGCTGGAGCTACAATTGCTGCAATACCTAATGGAGATAAAAATGGAATTAAGTCTCCTGTAATGAATAATTTTTTTGAAGTAACTAATTTAAAACATTTGTTAGATGAGTTTGAAATAAAAACTAAAACTAACAATTTAGAAGATATTTATTCGGAATTATATGAAAATCCATTGTATAAAGATAAATTAGGTCCAATAAATGATGCGATATATCATTATTTTAATAAATTAGAATTACCTGATGAACCGACAATTTATGATTTTTTAATTTTAGGACTAACTGATAAGGATATAATAGCAACATTTAATTGGGATTCATTATTAGTTCAAGCTTATATTAGATGTAAACAGATAACTGACAATTTACCTGGCATGGCTTTTCTTCATGGTAATGTTGCAGTTGGATATTGTAAAGAGTGTCATAGAGTAGGGTCATTAGATGTAGAATGTCCTGATTGCCATTGCAGATTAAGCAATCCACAATTATTGTTTCCAATTAAGAATAAAGATTATACAACAAATACAATGATAAGGACATATTGGGAGGAAACACTAGATTATATAAAGGATGCATCATTAATTACGATATTTGGATATGGTGCTCCAGCTAGTGATGTTGAAGCTATGAAGTTGTTAAAATCTGCTTGGGGAAATTTAGAAGAAAGAAGTAATGAAGAATTTTCATTTATTAATGTAGAGCCTAAAGAGGAATGCTTAAAAAAATGGAAAGATTTCGTTTATACTCATCATTATAGATATAGTAATGATTTATTTAACAGTTATATAGGACTATTTCCTAGACGGAGTGCTGAAGTTGAGTTTACAACTCATCATTTTAACTTAAAGCATACTTGTGATAAGGGCTTTAAACCTGATATGTCATTTGAAGATATTAAAAGATTAATTAATCCTTTATTAGAAGAAGAAAAAGAAGGCAAAAGAATAACTAGTAAGTATTATATTGTTTAGAATTATGAAGAAATATATTATTAATAGTTTTTAGACCAACGTTATTATATAAAAAGATGTTATGTAGTTTAAAAATAAATTTTATTATTATTTGAAACGGAGTAATTTATGAGTAATAATAGAAATGCAGGTGCTGTGATTTTTGGATTTGACTATCAAATTGATGCAGCTATATGTTTATTTGTAAGAAACATAAAACTTATTGCAAAAATAAAAGTAGAAGGAAAATATGAAGATATAGAACAAATTTTATCTAATGGTAGTATTATTTTTTGTCAAGTTAAAAGTGTTGTTGATGCTACTAAAGATGATTCTCAGACAAAAAAACAAAAGTTAAGAAAAGCCTTAATATCTTTATCCGATTGTGAATTAAATACTAAGGATAAATTAATTTATTGTTCTAATCAAAAAGACCCCTTAATTGCAAAGGATAGTAAATTTACAATAAATGATATAGTAGAATTTGAGTATAACTCATTAGATGAAGAATCAAAAAAACTAATTAATAAATATTTCAAAAAAAATATTTCTAATGTAAATAAACTTTCTATTATGAAGGTGCCATATAATTACTCATCAGATAAAAATATTAAAATGGAATTTATTTATAATTGTGTAAAAGAATTTTTAATAAGTATTGATGGGAATGCACTAGGTTATAAAGACATCACATTAAAATGGCATGAGTTTTTAAAAGATTCAGCATATGATAAAGAATTCTATATAAATAAAAAAGATTTAATTTGGATAATAATTTGTGTAATATTGGAAAAAATGATATCAAATGTACAAATATCGAATAATGAACTTTTATATCAAATTTCAGAAAGAAGAGATTTAATTTTAAATTCTGTTATGAATTTTCAAATTTATAATGTTCTAGTGGATATTTATAATTCTAATATAAAATATGACAAAAGTATTGATGAAATATTTGAACAGAATAAAGAACAAATTTTGGAATTAATCTTTGAACAAGATAAAATCAATAGTGTTGATATTATTAGTGCGAATATAGTTTTTAGGTCAATAGCAAATACTAGTAATAAAATTTTAAAAGTTAAGGAGGCATGTAATCTTGTTAATAAATAAAATATATATTCAAGAAGGGATTTTTTCAAGAGAAATAAGTTTCAAAAAAAGACAGTTAATATATTCAAAATCAAATTCACAAGGAAAAACTACGTTAATGAGATTAATACTTCATGCATTAGGATTTACTGTTCCTCCAACATCTGGTGTTAAATTTCATAATTTTGTTACAAAAATTTATATAACTGCATTTGAAAAGGAAATAACATTAGAAAGATTTGGTGAGAATATTCTTTATAAAACTGAAGATAAAGAACTTAAGTTTATAATTCCGGAAGATATTTTAAAATTGCATTCTCTAATTTTTGAAATAGATGAAATAAATTTGTTAGAAAATATATTAGGATCATTTTACGTAGACCAAACTAAAGGTTCCGTAGTTTTAAATAGAGGAGAGGTAATAGGTAATAATACTTTTACAATTGAAAAGTTTATTGCAGGATTACAAAATAATGATATTGATAAATTAACAAAATTGATTAGTGATGAAAGAAAATCATTGAAAGAATATAAGAATGTATTGGCAATTGCGCAATACAAGATTGATAATAAAATAGACACAATTGTGGATGACACTTTTATTAAAGAAGATTTGAGTGATCATAATAATAAGATTATTTTGTTGAAAAGTAGAATTGCTAGATTAAAACACAGTATTAAGCAATACAGAAATACAAAATCCGAAAATCAGAGTTTTCTAAATATAATTGAAAGTTATAAGCTATATGTTGAAGATAAAAATGGTAATAAGATAGCGGTTAACGCAGATACTATAATAGGATATAATGATAATAGTGAATTACTTGATATGCAAATTAAGTTACTAGATATTGAGAAGAGAACACTTGAAAAGGAATTAAATGAAATATCAGTAATTGATAATGGTCAAGAAAAACTAGAAATGGATATTGAAGAATATAAAGAAATAATAAACGAAAAATTAAAATATATTAATTTAGATTATGCTCAAATTAAATCAATAATCGATGATAAAAATGCTAACATTAGAAGATATAATGCTCAAATTAGGGAGTCAATTAATAACAATAAAGATGAAATAGTAGATTTTATTCAAAATACTGTTTTTGAAGTATCAAAGATTTTAAAAGTTTATGAATACATAAAAGATGATGGAGTTTTCACAAAAAAGATTCAAAAGAATAGTGGTGCGATATTTTATAAATTAATTGTTTCATTTAGAATTGCGTATTTGCTAGCTATAGAAAAATATAAAAACATTAAATTACCATTTATAGTAGACTCATTAAGAAATGTTGAGTTAGATGAAACAAATGCAAATTTAATACTAAGTGCAATAAAACAAAAGTTGCCTAATCATCAAGTGATAATAGCATCAATTTATGAGTATGATGATTTCTTTGAAGGGATTGAAATTATAAAAGATAGATTGATACCAATTAAATAGATTATATCTAACTAGATAGATAAAAAATGAAGGTTTCCTTTAATATTTATCTTTCTAGTTTTTTTAATTAAAATATGTTATAATAATATTATTAAAAGATTTATAACAATTGGAGTAATATATGAATAATCTATTTGGTAATAATAATTCATTTAAAGAATATCTAGAAAAAGAACAAGAAAAAATGGTACAACAACAAGAAAAAGCAGATAAGGAAGCTTTAAAAACTGTTTTTAAAGATAAAATTAAAGTATCATTTATGTTTAAAGTATTGAAACAAATTCAAAAAATTACAAATTACTATAATGATATTTTAAAGTATTATCCAGGCTTTTTTAGAATAGATCCTATATCTACACTTATGAGCACTGAAAATGTTGAACTTGACTTATGTTGTCATATTGTTGGAATTCATACTTTTAATATGTTATTAACTGAAGAACATGATAGAGGGGCTAAACAACAAAGTCAAAAATATATTGAAGAAGTAGCTAATACTGTATTAGAACAAGTTAAAGTTCGACAATATGGAAGTATGTTGTTTAGAAAGAGAAAAATATTTGGTAACGAGGATTTCTTATATTATCCTCCAGTATATAATTTACATGTTTTATTAGTATATTTAATAACAATATCGAATAAAATACATAATACTGATAAAACAATTGTTGATGGAGATGTTAAACGTAATACATTAAATTATTATTTAGCTAACATTTTAGGTAAATCAAGGGCTGTTTTATCAGTAATAGATTATGATGCATTAGACAGTGGATATCCAATATTAAGAAATATTATAGAAATGTATCTAACTTATTTAGCATTTAATTATTCAAATGCTGATATAGTAGAATATATGAAATTTAATGATTATAAAGTACATTTTGATGCTGAATTTAAATTACCAGAAGAATTTGAAAAAGCATATTTTAAGAATGGAAAAGATGTAAATAAAATTGCATACTTAAACTATGGATGGTTAGATAGCATATTTGAATTTGAATATCTAGGAATTAAGAAATCTTATAACTTTTCAGATGTTGTAAAACTTGTAAACCAATTGATTTATAAAGATAGAAAAATTAAAAATTACGCATCAAATTTGGAAGTATATTATAAAAAATGTCATTATCATTCACATGCTAATTTATATGGATTTAGATTCCCGATTATTTACATAATGGATTTATGTAAAGGATTAGGAGAAGTACTATTAGGAATAGCATATGAAATAAATAAGATTGAGAAAGTAGAATTATTTAATGGTATTGATCTTGTGAAAAATGCAAGAATGTCAGTGGATAGATTACATAAGATGAGAGAAGATTTAACTACTGAACAATTAGAAAAATATTATAAGAATAGAAATTAATATAAGGAATAATATGTGCAATTAATGATATGAAATTGACATAAAATTGCTTGTTTCTTTGTTTAAATTGAAAGTAAATAATTAGGTGTAAGTTTTTAAAAGCTTATACCTTTTTTTATAATGTTTTGTCATATTCTTTCTTTTTTTATCAAAATATGATATAATAAGATAAAAATTATAGTTAAATGGTGAGAATTTATGAAAAAAAGAAAATATAATATTATTGATTTGTTTTGTGGTTGTGGGGGAATTTCTCAAGGATACTTTCAAACAGATAGAGTAAACATTATAGGAGCAATTGATTTTAATCAAGCAGCTTGCGATACATATAAATTGAATTTTCCAAATGCAAATGTAATCTGTTGTGATATTACAAAACAAACAGTAGAAGAATCTAAATTTAAAAAAGTTGATATTATAGTCGGTGGACCTCCATGTCAAGGATTTTCAGCTTTGAACAGACATAATAAAAGACTAGAAGATGATCCACGTAATGTATTGTTTCTTCAATTTATTCGTTTTGTAAAAGAAATATCACCTAAAGCTATAATGATTGAAAACGTTAGACAAATATTAACTCAAAAGGATGGTTTTGCAAGAAAAACCATATGCAATATGCTTGATGATTTAGGATATAATGTTTCATATCAAGTACTAAATGCAGCTGATTTTGGTGTTCCACAAAAAAGAATGAGAGCTTTTTTTGTTGGTATCAAAAAAGAAATTGGAAAATTTGATTTTGAGTTGATTAACAAATATAAAGTTTCTAAATTAACAACTGTTGATGAAGCATTAGGAGATTTATATGCAATTGAAAACAGTATTGTAGAAAATGAAACCATTTATGATATTGATATCAATTATAGTAGTGATTATTTAACGAAAATGCATGATGGCACAGGGAAAGTTTATAATCACTTTATAAAATATCCTAATATAGCTGTTCAAAAAAGAATTAGTTTTGTTCCTAGTGGAGGGAATTGGAAAGATGTCCCAGAAGAGTTGTTCCCTTCCAAAAGAGATAATCGACATTCTAATTATATGAGAAGATTAGATAGAACAGGGCAATCAATTACAATTGATACTGGTCATGATGTATATTTTCATCCAATATATAATAGAGTTCCTACAGTTAGAGAATCAGCAAGAATACAAAGTTTCCCTGATAAATTCCGTTTTACAGGAACTAGAAGTGAACAATTAAGACAAGTTGGAAATGCTGTTCCACCAATGTTAGCACAAATCATAGCTAAGGGCATAATAGAGGTTTTAGATGATGAAGAATAAGATTATTGATTTATTTAGTGGTGCTGGAGGTTTATCGCTAGGATTTGAAAACGCAGGATATGACACTGTATTGGCAATTGATTTCTGGCAACCAGCAATTGAAACTTTTAATTATAATAGAAAAAATAAAGTAGGACTAGTTAAAGATATAACAACATTAGATGAGAATTTCTTTAAGAACTATGATTTAGATAATGTATGTGGTATCGTTGGAGGACCGCCTTGTCAAGGTTTCAGCATGGCAGGTAGAAGAATAATTGATGATGAAAGAAACAAATTATGTCGTGATTATTTTAGAGTCCTAAAAATTATAAATCCTTATTTCTTTGTTATGGAAAATGTAACAGGTATTTTAAATTTAAACGGTGGAGCTGTAAAAGACGATATATTTAAAAGAGCAAATGAAGCTGGGTATAAAGTATTTATCAAAACTTTATGCGCTGCAGAACATGGTGTTCCACAAAATAGAAGAAGAGTATTTTTCGTTGGCATTAGGAAGGACAAAGTCAAGGGAGATTTTAATTTTCCAGTAGATTTAAATTATAGAGTCAATTGTGAAGAAGCTATATCTGATTTACCACGTTTAGATTTACATGAAGATAATACAAAATACAGATGCAAACCTATCTCTGATTATCAAAGAAAAATGAGAAAAAATTCGTTAAAAGTCTATAATCATGAACAATCAAAACATACTAAAGAAACAATTTTAGCTATTTCATATGTTCCTGAAGGTGGAGGGATTAAAGATATTCCAGAAAGTATCCGTGGTGATAGAAATTATTCATCATTGTTGAGAAGAATGGATAGATCTAAACCAAGTCAAACAATCGATACTGGTCATAGAACTTATTTTCATTATGAAGAAAATAGAATTATATCAGTTAGAGAGGCGGCAAGATTACAAAGCTTTCCTGATGATTATATTTTCCTAGGATCAAAACAACACCAATATAAGCAAGTTGGTAATGCTGTTCCACCAATTCTTGCATTTGAAGTTGCCAGTAGCATAAAAAAGTATTTTGAAGGTGATGAATAATGAAAGAATACAAAAAGTTTATTAAATTTTATAATGATAATTCAACTCTTCTATTTAAAGACGGATTAAGACCTGCTAAAAGTATTACTAGAAATATAATTTCTGGAGTAAGTCCCTTTGTAAAATATTATCTTGATACGAAAAAAATTTCATATACAGATGTGGATATTTCAAGAAAAATATTAAAATTAAATACTAATTCTGTTACATCTACTACAAGGGATAATATAAGAAATTTAGAAGAATTGCAATTTATTACAAAAGCTTCTAAAACATCTAATGTGTATAAATTAACAAGAAATTTTATAGAATTTGTAAATAGCGGGCTAACTTTGCAAGAGTACCTAATTCAACGATTACGTGCTATTAAATCTATTTCTGATATTAGTATGTTTTTTAATTGTATTTTATGTACATTAAGAGAAGGATTAGAGTATGGAGAAATTATAAATTATCCAGATAGTTATGAAAAGTTTAAATCTAAAGTTAGTGATAAAACAGTAAGAATAGAATTATGTAAAAAAGTTCATAAATTATATGGATTCCATGGAAAAAATAAAGATTTTGGAGAGTATACTCCCAATGCTATTTATAGATTTGTTAGTACATGTTGTTCACTAAAACTTATTAAAGCTAATGGACAAGATAGATATGGATTTTCTAGATATATAATAGACAGTAAAGGATATGAACTTTTAGATATTTTAGAAAATAATTTAATTGTAAAAGAAGACGAAATTTATAAAATTGTCGAAGAACCTAAGGTTGAAGTTTTAAAAGAACAAAATGTATTTGAGGATATTTATGATTCAATTTATTTAGCTGAATTAAATAATATACAACCTGATGAAATCTTAAATACTATAGATTTACCATTACCTTTAGTAAATGATTTACAAGTAACTAAAAATAAGAGAGATCCTAAAAAAGGAGCTAATGCTAAAAAAAGAGCTAAATATTTATGTGAAGTTGATAGTAATCATATGACGTTTAAAGGACAAAATGGTGAAAACTATTCAGAAGCGCATCATTTAATACCAATGAATATGCAAGGTAAATTTTTCTATAGTTTGGACGTTGAGGCCAATATAATATCCTTATGCCCAATGTGCCATAACTTATTACATCATTCTATAAATAATGATGAAAAAAGTGCAATTATTACTAAGTTATATTACGAAAGAATAGAACGTTTAAAAAATTGTGGTATTTATATTAAGTTAGAAGATTTAATAAAAGTATATTGCAAGTAAAAGGAGGAACATATGGATCAAACTCGTAAATTTGAATGGAGATTTCCTATTTTAGATGGAGGAAAAAGACAAGGAATTAATGATAGTGGTATTGCCACATTTGCTGGTGCGGAATTATATAATAATTTAGCAAGAGAAATATGTCAAAATTCTTTAGATGCTAAAGATCCAAAATCAAAAGAACCTGTTATTGTTACATTTAATTTAATGAGTTTATTTAGTGGTGCTTTTTATCCTATAAAAGGTCTTAGGGATGCATTACAAAGTTGTAAAAGTTATTGGGATCCATATGACGATCAAAAATTGAATTCCTTTTTAGATGAAGCGTTTAGAACCTTAAATGATGAACCAATTGAAATTTTAAAAATAAGTGATTATAACACTATAGGTTTAGCTGGTTCAAAGACCAGAACAGATGCGTGGAACGCACTAACAGGATCTAATGGTGTTTCTTTTAAAACAAATGGTAGTCAAGGATCTTTTGGTATTGGTAAAAACGCACCATATGCATGTTCTAGTTTACGAACAGTTTTTTATAATACATATGCTAAAAAAGACAATTGTAAAGCATTCCAGGGCGTTACATCATTGGTTACGCATTTAAATAATAATGGTAAGGAAACTCAAGGTTGTGGATTTTATTATAATGTTGTAGATAGAAAACCAATATTTGAAGATGATAATTGCGAAGATATTCAGATTTTTAAGAGAAATCAATATGGTACAGATATTATAATTTTAGGATTCAAAAAAAATAGTAACTGGAAAGATGATATAAAACTTGCTATAGTAAAGAACTTTTTCATTGCAATATTAGATTCTAAATTGATTGTTAGAATCGATGATTTAGAGATAAATAAAAATACTATTAAGTCCATAATTAATAAAGCAATTGATTTAGATGATACAGATGATGTTTTAAAGAGAGTAAAATATTATGTTGACACTTATTTAGAACCGGATCAAATTTTTGAAACAAAAATATTGAAAGATAAAGACGTTAAGTTATTTGTTAAAATATCAGATGAATATACACGTAATATTGCGTATTTACGTGCTACAAGAATGCTGATATGCGAAAAAGCAATGAAAAAAATGAAACCATATGAAGCAATATTACTTGTCAATGGTGATGCTATGAATGATATGCTTAAATTAATGGAACCTCCTAAACATGATAAATGGGATTATAAGCTATTACCCGATGATAAGATGCCTTCTGGTCGTTCGATTATGAGAAAACTTTCTAAATTTATTACGGAGTCAATTGAATCAATATGCAAAATTGAAAGCCCTGAAGAAATTGATCCGGATGGAGTTAGTTCATTTTTACCTGACGATGTAGATTTTGTTAACAAAAAAGGTCCAAAAAATAATACTAAATATCGACCAGAAACTGTCGAAATCGAAAATGTTAAAAAAGTTAAAACTGAAATTTCTAAAGGTTCAACGATAGGTAAAATGTCTACTGGAGAAGGAACTGAAGGTGATGTTCATAATAACACTGATAGTGGAAAAGAATTTGATACTGAAATTCCAACAACTGGTAAAGAAATAAATATTGGAGATGATGTGGTTGTTGAACAACCATCTGGTCCAAAAGAAATAGTAAAACCATTAAACTCTACAATTAGACTTATACCTATAAGTACGGAAAGAGGATTATATAAAGTTATTGCTTTATTTAGAAATAATTATTCAAAAGTTTATTTGAATTTCAAGTCAGTTGGTGAAGATGGTTCTCAAGATTTAATAGATGTTATCGGTTATAATTATAATGGAAAATTTATTAAAATTAATAAAGATCATTTTGTAGCTAATAATGTGATAAAAGAACAAGTATATACATATGTTATATGTTTAAATGTAAATGCTAGAGTAGTTATTATGGTGGGAGGTGTTGGATATGAAATTGAATGATAAAAATTATCCATATCCTATATTAGTGGCTGGAAGTGATGATTATTGTGATTGTTCTTTCAATATTGAAATTGTAGATGGACCAAGAGAAGAGAATGACAACATAATTATTACTTTGCAATACAATTTGAAATGTTTAAGCTTAGAAAAATTATTAGAGCAAGGAAAGCTGGCTGTTATATCTCAAGTTTTTAGTAGAAGTACATCATTTAGAAAATACTATACTTTTAATAAAAACAAATTAGATCTAGTCATTGATAAAGGATTACTTGGTAGTAAAGTGGAAATTAACACCTATTTAACATCATTAGAGAAAATAGAAAACTTTAACTTTCAAGAACATAATAAACAATATTTTTCATTTCCTATAGCTATTCAAAAAGGAGACAAATTAGGATTTGCTGAGACTTTGAGTTTTGATTTAAAACCATATGATGCTTTAAGACCAATAGCTTCTGTTATATTGATTAAAGAAGATAAAAGAAAAGAAGCATCTCCAGTTAATGTGGATTTATCAAGTGATAAAATTAATGTTTACTTAAATTCTGATTTATATGATGAATATAGAAAACTAAGGGAATTCCCTGATTTAAGATTATATTTGTCTACAACAATAGTTATGCCAGCTGTTATAGAAGCTCTTTATGAAATAAAGAATAATCCGGAGTTAGACAGGGATAAAAGATGGGTGACTAGCATTGAACGAGTATTGAAAAAAATGAATATAGATTTATATTCTACTGAATATAGTTGTTATTCAATAGCTAATTTAATTTTTAAAAATGGCATTGAAGCTAGTCTACTATCATTAGAAAAATTCTATAATATCGAAGATAAGGAGTAAAACATGAAAATTAAATATTTTAGAGATGTATGTTTTGATAACTTATTAGAAAATGTTAAGAATAACTATGAAAAATATAGAAAAGAAGAAGTTTGGATAGATGAATTTTTTTCTAATGAAGAATATTTTATAGAATCAAATATAGAAATAAATGATGCTACATTATTAGTTGGACCAAAATTAGATTATAATAATGCAATTTTGCTTTATGAATCTATGAAAAATTTAACACCATATCAGGCAACCAATTCTTACTTATGGGCTTATTTAGCACATAAAAAATATTATGATTATATGGCTGTAAGATGGGCGATTACTAGTGATGAAGTAGACTCAAGTAATATCAATAAGATTAGGGAGAGATATTTTTGTCAGCCTAATCGAAGAGGATTATTAAGAAATGGAATATCTCGTTTATGGTGGGTTGCTTATTTGAGTTATAAAGAAGATGGACCTAATCATTATGAATATACAAAAATTTTATTTTCAGATGAAGATTTATTGTTAGGATTAATGGAAAGAGACTATGCGATGTGTAAAAATGTTGTTATCGGAATAATGCAATATATGAGTGAATTCTTAAATGATAATGATAGGTTACCTAGTAGAGAAACAAGACGTAAACTGTTTAAACATATTAATATGATTGGAGCTACAACCATATTAGAATTAATGAGTATCGAAGAAATATATGGAGTTACTAAAAAATTCTGTTTACAAAGTGAAAAATAGATAATAAAGCATGCTGATTATATCGGCTGCTTTTTTATTTAACATTTAAACTTTTTTACTAAAGAAATTCTATTTCACAAACATTAACACGTGGTGGATATATAGTATATGTTTCAATAAATTTTATATATTTTTATCTCATATAAGTATATTTATATTTTATATACCACTAAGTTCTACCTAATATGTTGTTGATGTAAAAACAAAAAAAAACAAACATTTATTAATACTAAGTCTTATTTCGATATTTGATACTTTTGATAATAATACGCATGGTGCTGGCGCCCCGCTTTTTAGGCATAGTGTCCAAATTTATGACCTCCCCCTATCCTTTCGATATCCCAAAAACTATTGTGGTACTGGCGCCCCCGCTTCTACGTAGCCATCTGTCCAATTTTAAGTACCCCCTATGCTACTGATCCATCATTCCTGTGTGCTTTTATAGCAGCTTTTATGAGTATTTTGTACAAAAAAAGCTTATAGGCAACCAGAAATAGGTTACTTATAAGCAGTTTTGCATATATGGTCTTATACTATATTTTTTGACACTATTTTAACATAAAATGCTCAAGTGTCCAATTCCACTATGACAAAGTGTCCAATTCTACTTTCTCAAGTGTCAACTTAATATGAAAAAAGTGTCCAATTCATATTGAATTTTTGGACACTTGGTTTGTTAGTTTATTAACTTTTATTTACATCTTTGATATAATAAGTATAACATAATATAAATGTTAAAATAAAAGTACCCAATTGTGTTCATGTAAGAATCCCCAATTC
>OJNI01001125.1_pt1 | contig 16215 bp, 13 predicted proteins | sample 1597441 | NCBI WGS metagenome assembly OJNI01 (sample SAMEA2452131, study PRJEB22498) | human gut metagenome | reverse complement strand
CCTTATGGTCTCGCATGGCATGCAGACGATCCTCGATAACTGTACGAAAGTTGTCTGGATTGAACAGGGAAACATGCGCATGATTGGGGAACCAAAAACCGTGTGTAAAGCCTATCGTAGCCAATACAGCGAGTAAGTATATTAATCCGGTAAAAAATCTGTATACAGATTTTTTATATATAACTCACATTTTTCAGAGGAAAGGAGACTTATTGTCATGAAAATGAAGAAATTAGCAGCTGCATTACTGGCCGCAGCTGTACTTGCAACAACTGTAGCACCTACTGCAACACCAGTATTTGCAGCAACAACTGCAGAGACTACAGCTACAGACGCAACACCGGAGCAGGAGGTTACTGTAAAGAAACCTGCCAAAGCTACTGTTGCAGCAAAAAATGATTCTGTAAAGGTAACCATCAAGAAAGTTGCCGGAGCAGCAGGATACGAAGTACAGTATTCTACATCCAAGAAATTTACAAAGAAGACTACAAAGTCTAAGACAACAAAGAAGACAAGCTACACTGTAAAGAGCCTGAAGGATAAGACTACTTACTATGTTCGTGTTCGTGCTTACAAGCTGGACAAGAATGGTAAGAAAGTATATTCCAAGTGGACATCTACAACAAAAGTTAAAACAAAATAGTTTTTATGAAATGTGAGTTTACCATAGGAGTCAGGAAATACTGACTCCTATATCTTGACAATAGGGGATATATTTTGAAAAAAGTAAGAGAAGAAGCCGTGAAAATGTTCATGGTATTGATGTTTACATTATTGCCACTGTACTATTCGGATAATTACTATAATATTTTAAACGATAAAAGGGATATTTACTGGCTGTTTTCGCGGATTTTATTTGTAGTTATCGCAGTCAGTTTGTGCATCAGTCTGATGCTTGTGATTAAAAACCATCAATTTTCAAAAAATAAGAGGACACAGCTTAGAAAAATCAGCGCACTGGATGTTGTGATGCTGCTATTTGGCATACTTGCAATTGTGTCAACGGTATATAGTGCCGACATCGGAAATTCCATCTCCGGAGAAAATGCGTGGGATGTGGGAACACAGATGATTGTCTGCAGTGTTATTGTTTATTTTATCATTTCCAGATGCTACAGCGGAAAGGGAGATCTCTGGGTATATCTGTATTTCGGGACCGCCGCAGTGCTTGTAATCGGTATCATAGACCGGCTGGGGTATGATTTTCTAGTCATGCATGATGAGATCCCGTTGCAGTACAACATCTTTATTTCAACCATTGGAAATGTAAACTTCTGGGCGGGATATCTGTCTATGTTGATTCCGTTTTTCATGCTGGCAGTGCTGTTTACGAAAAACCGGTTTGCACGGTTTTTCATTTATCTGTTTCTGCTTGCTGCATATTTCAGTCTGTTTATTACACTGACCAACACTACCTACATCGGCGTCGGCATTGCCACATTATTCATTGTGTGGTATTCGCTTTGCAATGTAAAACGACTGAAAAACCTTGCGGTTAATGGAATTTTATTTGCCATAGCCGGTGGAATTGCGGAATTTTTGTGGAGAAATCCATGTACACCGCGTGCGATTGATACGGATAGTGTGTCCCATCTGCTTTTGGTGCATCATCTGTATCTGTTTCCGGGACTCCTGGGAATTGTCATTCTCGTACTGCTTCTGTCAGGGGCAGTATGTACGGAAAAAATTCGGGCAAAAGCAGACTACTTTGTGGAACACATGCTCAGTAAATTCTGGATCTGGCTCATCATGGTAGGAATCATCGGTACTGTGTTTTATATCATCTACAATTATAACCTGGAATTATTTAATTTCCGTGGATCAATCTGGTATTTCTCGTTTATGGGATTTTGCGATGGCACACTCTGGCAGAAACTCCTGGGTGTCGGTCCGGCACTTTTAGATACCGTTACGCAGGCACAGATTGCGAAAGCCGACTTTTATGTAGAGTGGAACTGGCTGTATTGTACTGCTCACAACGATCTGTTGGAATATCTGGTTACCATGGGGGTATTTGGCGCAGCATGCAGGCTCCTGATGTATGTTCTCCCATTTGTGATGTACACGAAAGGCAAAGAACGAAAACCGGAAAAGGCAGCAGTTCTTGCAGCACTGGTTGGATATCTGGGGCAGGGCTTGTTTACCGGACCTTATATTCTGACCTATGTACTTTACACCATTTTCTTGGGTGTGCTGGGCGCATATTGTCGCATGGAAAAAGAAAAAGGAGCAGAAGCATGAGTATTCGGCAATATTGGTTTGTGCTCTGGGAACTGACCAAAAGAGAATTGAAGCGAAAATATGCCAGAAGTTTTCTGGGGATTCTGTGGAGCTGTGTGTATCCGTTGATGCGTATGGCATTGGTTGTGGTATTGTTCTCGACCATTTTCAATAAAGGAATTGATAAGTATCCGGCGTATTATTTCGTGGGATTTTTGATGTTTGAGTTTTTTGCAACGGCGACACAGACATCACTTACCACGCTGAAAGATAACCGGAATTTATTGATCAAGTCCAAACTGCCGAGGGAACTGTTTGTGCTGTCCCGTGTGCTGACGGCATTTGTGAATTTCCTGCTGGGGTGTATACCGTTTGCACTGGTGCTGGCATGTTACCGCACACCGATTACCATTAATTATTACATGATTCCGATAGTGTTGCTGTTATTGCTCATTTTTACAACCGGAGTTTCTTATGCGGTATCGATCTGGTTTGTGTTTCAGCGGGATGCAGGAAACATTTATTCTAATTTTATTTTTATCCTGCGGTTTTTTGTTGCAATGTTTTATTCAATTGACTGGGTTGCCGCGGGAGTCCGCTGGGTGATTGAACATAATCCGGTGTATTTGTATATTTACATTTTACGTCAGGGTGTTGTGTATGGGCAGAGACCGGAATGGATGTATGTGAGAAACGGCATTATCTGGGCAGCAGGGATGTTTGTAGTTGGGATTCTGATATTTAAAAGGTATGAGAATGATGTGGTGGAGAGATTGTAGTGGAAAATAGAATGGAGTCATTAAGACAAAACTGGTTTGTCATTCAACAGCTGATAAAAAGAGATAAACAAAGAAGTCTGTCATCTACTTTCATGGGAGAATTGTGGGAGATCATTAATCCTCTGATCAATATGATTGTCATGGTGTTAGTTTTTGGCAAGATGTTTGGTGGAAATGATTTTAATCAATTTCCGTTATATGTTCTGACCGGAACGACACTTTATGGATTGTTTACTTCTGGAACTACTATGTGTCTGCAGGCATTAATGGGAAATAAAAATTTCCTGATTAAAACACAGCTTAACAGGAATGTGTATGTAATCCAAAAAATTCTGCTGGCTTTTCGTAATTTTTTATTTTCCCTGATGATTTATGCATTTGTAATCGCTTTGTACCGGATTTCACCGAGTGTGACATGGCTTTTATTTATTCCAGATGTTTTTCTGATGCTGATTATGATGCTGGGGATTGGAAAAATACTTGCGGTGATCAATGTGACATTTGCGGATATTACATATTTTTACAAGATATTTACGCTTTTTCTCATGTATGGATCAGCAATTTTTTATCGGCTGGATCGATTATCACCAGCGATGCAGAAGATAATGACTATTGTAAATCCACTCTATACAGTTATTGCAATTGCAAGAGAATGTATTATGGAGAGGATATTTCCAGATTGGAAGTTGTGGGTAATTGTAAGTGTGTATGCAGGTGGATGTTATTTGGTAGGGAGCGTTTATTTTAACAGAAAAATAGAAGATATAGTCGCAAAGATGTAAAAATAATAAAGCACTATATATAGATAGGAGCAGAAAATGGTTGAAGGGAATAAAAATAAGGTCAAGTTATTAATTTGTTATCATAAACCAGCATATTTATTAAAAGATAATGTGATGACACCTATTCATGTGGGAAGAGCAAATGCAAAGGTCCGTATGGGGGAAGAAAATCCGGATTATCAATGGTTAGTAAATAATATGATTGGTGATGATACCGGGGAAAATATATCAAATAAGAATGATTATTACAATGAAATGACGGCTGTATATTGGGCATGGAAGAACTATGAAGAGTTGGGTAATCCGGATTATATTGGATTGATGCATTACAGACGGCATTTTATTTTTGATGAAAATATAACTGATGTTGTAAATGTTAAAAATTTTGATGAAAGTTCTTATAAGTCTTTTCTTGGGTATGATGAACGTAAAATGTCAGATTTTGTAGATGGGTATGATTTTATTGCGCATATAGGAGAAGTTCCTAATGTGTATCAGCATTATATCAGAAATCAGAGAAAAGAGGATCTGGACAGAGCAATTGAAATTGTTTTGAAAAAATATCCTGATTATGAAAGTTATGTGGATGGTTATTTTAATGGATCAGAAAGTAATTTTTGTAATATGTGTATTTTCAGCAGAAAAATATTTTTTGAGTATTGTGAATGGATTTTCTCAATTTTAGAGGAATTTGAAAATCAGATAGATATGGCTCAAAAAAGGTTCTTTATATCTGAGAGATTAACGGGTCTGTTTCTTTATCGATTAATGAAGAATAAGGAAATGAAATATAAGAAGTTACCAATCGCTTTTTTGGAAGAAGCGGTAAATGTTCCAATTGCTATTTATGCAGAAGAAGGAGAGGAGCTGACAACAGCTGTAAGCTTATATTCCATTTTAAATAATAAAAGTGACTATAATTCCTATTCCATATATGTTTTTTGTGAAAAAGAAAGAGTTGCACATGTAGAGAATAAAATAAGACAATATATTGAAGTGCAAAATAAATGCGAGATTCAGGTTATAGGAACCGATGATAAACCGGATGTTTTGCCGTTGGTATTAGATGAGTATTTTCCAAAATTAGGGAAATGTATTTATATCTGGGGGAAAGTTCTTACGCTTCATGATTTGGGAGAATTTTATCGTATCTGTAGTGTAGATGATTATATGGCTGTGGGTGTACCTAGAACATTATATGATCCGGCAGAACCGGATAAAATAATAAATTCAAATTTGCTCGTGCTAAATTTAAAGAGATTTAAATTGAATGGTATATCCCAAAAGACCAGAATTATGATACAGACAGACGGTGATCAGGATTTATTGAATAAGGTTTTGAAAAATGAAATTGGTTATATACATGAAAATTTCTTTGTAAGTGAACATCTTGCAAATTACAAAGATAAAGTGTTTTCATTAAATGAAAAACGTGAAGAAATTCAGAAATATGTTTTATGGCATGTATTTATGGTTTACGATCAGATGGAGCCGGAATTTAATATTCAGGGCATTTTTAGTCAGTTCTGGTGGGATGGTATCAGTAAAATTCCATACGAATTCCAACATATTCAGGTTTCTGAAAATTCGCTCAGATCACTTATCATAAAGCAGCAGTATGAAATTAATGCTTATAAAGGTGTACAGAAATTAGATTCTGTGGAGCAATGGCGTAGTTATGGTTTTTGGGGAAAACTTAAATTTTATTATGTAAATAATGGGTTAAAGCAGACGATACGTTATGCAATACAGAAAATGATTGGGAGGGCAAAATAATGGCTAAACCAATAGTCTCAATTTTAATTCCGGTATATAATGTTGAGAATTATTTGGAAAAATGTCTGGATAGTGTGATCAGCCAGACAATGAACAATATAGAAATTATTTGTGTGAATGACGGATCAACAGATCATTCCGGAGAAATTTTAGAAAAATATCAAAAGAAAGATAAACGTATTATTGTTGTTAACAAAGAAAATGGCGGGTTGCCTTCTGCAAGGAATGCAGGGTTGGAAATTGCACGTGGAAAATATATTGGATTTGTTGATTCGGACGATTATATAAATTCTGATATGTATGAAAAGATGTATCGTGCAGCAAAGAAGCATGATTCGGATGTTGTTATATGTGGTGCTAATATTTATCCGGAAGAACCGCATGCGGATCAATGGCTTTATAACTGTTTATCGCCTAAAAGCCGCTACTATGATAAATTTGAACCTGACATATTATTTCAAGAACAGGATATGTCTCCGTTTTTGTGGAGAACAATGGTTAGTCGGAGATTAATTGAAAAGAAGAATTTTCGATTAGATGAAGAGGTTCAAATTGGAGAGGACAAAGCATTTCAAAATAAAATTTATCCTTATGCCAATTCCATAACAGTGATTTCGGATAAACTATATAATTACTGTTGGTACAGACCAGGCTCTTTAATGGAAAGGAATGTGTATACAGATCCTACACTTAAAGTTGAAAAACATATTAAGCTGATAGAAACAATGTCTGAGGATATTAATAAACTTCCACTTTCAACAGATCTCCGGCAGATGAAGGAAAGTTTTTTGAAATGGGCAATTTCGTTTATATATAATGATTTTGTTTATTGTACGCAGAAACAGAAAAAAAATTGTGCCAACAGGTTGATACAGGTTTTAAAAAATAATAATGTAAATGCCTTTTTATATTATTGGGATGATAATTTGAAATCACAGTATGTGTATATAAAAGGTGAACAGGAAATTGATACTTCAACAGAAGTGAAGCTATCTTTGATTATTCCTTGTGAATATGAATCGACATATTTTGGTAAATGTCTTGATTACATAAAAAAGAGCCAACAAAAAGACGTTGAGTATATTTTGGTGAATAATGGCTTATCAATGCCAAATTATATTAAATCTTTAAAAGTAATGAAAGATAAATCTAATCTGAGATTATTTAACACACCTAAGCATTATTCTTTTGACCAGATTTGTAACACAGGAATTTCATTGGCAGAGGGGACATATGTGGGCTTTTGGAATCCAGATGATTTTTATAAGTCAGAAAATGAACTTGAGAACTGGTTAAATAAAGCTTTGGATGAGAGCGTGGATATATGTGTCAGTAAAAATCTAAATTTAAAATGGCAGGATGTAGTTTTTGCTGACTGTAAACAGTTATCCACAGCGGTAAAGACATTATGGACTTCAGATTTATATCATACGTTGTATAGACGTAAATTTTTGACAGATGAGAACATTCAGGTTAATAATTATTCAAAAATTAGTGGATTTGAATTTTATTGTAAAAGTGTTTTAAAAGCAGAAAGAATTGGTTTTTATCAGGAATCTGTTTATTATGTACGGGATATTTGGACAAAGGACTGGATGGAAACACAAAAGGTTGAACTTTTACTACAGGGAATTGATGCAATAATGGATCTGTCAATTGAATATGATAATGCGTATTTACACTCAAAAATTGTGAATATGTTAAATGGAGATGAATTGAAAAAAATTATTGTAAGAAATACACTGCCATGGAAAGGAAAAGAAAGTGAAGGAAGTCAGGTTGAGAGTTGCTGCTTGATTTTTAAGATTAGTCAGAAGATAGATACGCATCTGTTGGATGAGGCAGGAATTTTAATTGATGGAAATACCTTTGGATTATTGTATGACATGGTTTCAGAAAGACAGAAATTTATTGCTAAAATTGGATAAAAAAGAGGAAATGCATAATGGTTACTTTTACAAAGTTTGGTTCATGTGTAACATCTGATGTCTTTAATTTTATGAATATTAGTAATTACTATCCTAAACATATATATACTGGAATAAATATTGCAACTGCGGTACATAAGGCTGATATACCAATATTAGAGGAAGATCTTGTTGCAGAGAATGGATTTTGGGAAAAAATGCAAAAGTATTGTTTTTCACATGAGGCACTTGATGATTGTATAAAAAAATGGCAATCGGATTATTTTATATTTGATTTGTGTGATGAAAGACTTCCTTTACAAAAATGGAAGTGTGGAGGATCTACGGCAAATATTCCGGTAACATGGAATACATATAGAACTTCCTTAAATGTTTTAAATGGAAATAGTTATAAACAATATGGTGGGATAGAAATCAGTGATTGGCATCTAGCTGATAGAAATAAGGAACTTTACAGAAAAAATATTCAGAGTTTTATTAGTAGTATAAGGAAATACTATGATTCATTGCATATTATTTACATTTCAATGAGACAGGCAGATTATGCATTAAATCGAACAGATATGCAAGTTATTCCACTTGATGATTTTCCCAAAAAAGGAATGAGCAATTTTCAGAGGAGAAAAAAAGAAAATGCGGTTATAGAGTTTGCTGAAAGTATTGTCAGAGAGGAGATGCCCGATATTTGGTATATTAATACACCTGAAAATCTAATTGCGGATTCGGAACATCATTTTGGAATACATCCATTACACTTTCATTATATAGTTTATGAATATTTGGCAAAATGTGTGCAAGGAATAGCTGATTTTGACCCAAAAGGATTTTGTAGTAGACGAAAATTACAAGTAAGTATGGATGTGAAGGAGCATTGGCTCAAAGTGAAATTAGATGAACTGATTAGTAATTATGGTAAAAATTTTGTGTAAGTAATGAATACAAAGATTTTATCAACGAAAAAGGAAAATAAATATGAGCAAAAATATTAATATCATATCAGAAGATGTTTGTACAGGTTGTGGTGCATGCAATAATTGCTGTCCTGTTGATGCAATAGAGATGTTGGAAGATCAAGAGGGGTTTAAATACCCTAATATTGATATGGATAAATGTATTTCATGTGGAAAATGTATAAATGTTTGTCCGGAGGCCAATGTTGAACGGATTAACCAAAATTTACATGAAGAACCGGAATGTTATGCGGCGATGGCAGATACAACTATTAGAATAAAAAGTTCTTCTGGTGGTGTTTTCGCTATATTAGCAGAGTCAATATACCAGAGAAATGGACTTGTTTGTGGAGCTGTTTATGCTGACGATTATAAATCAGTATATCATATTGTAAGTGATGACAGACAGGATTTAGATAAAATAAGAGGATCCAAATATGTGCAAAGTGATATAGGTAAATGCTTTTGTAAAATAAAACATGCGTTAGAAGAGGATAAGTTTGTATTATTTTCAGGATGTCCGTGTCAGGTATCTGGATTATATATGTATCTAGGAAAACAGTATGAAAAATTGATTACAATTGATGTAGTATGTCATGGAGTTAATTCTTTAAAAGCTTATAATTCATATATAGCTGAATTAGCAAAAGGAAGAATTGTTGAAAAAGTAAATTTTAGAGATAAAACGATTCATGGTTGGAGCTCTATTGTGAACGTAAAATTTACAGATGGATCCCAGTATGATGCAGCTTGGAATAAAAATCAGTGGTATGATCTTTTTTTGGGTGGTGTTATTAATAGAAAATGTTGTGCAACTTGTCATTATGCAAAGATAAACCGAATTGGCGATATTACTTTAGGTGATTTCTGGCAGGTGCATAGATGGGATGAATCATGTAACGATTGGAAAGGAACATCATTAGTACTTTTAAATTCTGAAAAGGGTAAAAAAGTTTATAAAGAATTGGAAAGGAACTTGATATTAAGTAAAGAAGCTCCATTAGAACATGCAATAAAATATAATGGTGCATTGAGACAACCAACGAGCATGGCACCGGGCAGAAAATATTTTTTCAATCATTTAAAGGATGGGTATCATAAAGCATATTGGTATGGGCGTGAATGGAGATATGATGTTGGTTTAATAGGCTGGTGGTTCTCAGCAAATTACGGAAGTGTGTTAACGTATTTTGCAATGGGAAAAGTTTTACAGGATATGAATTTGTTACCAATTCTTATTCGTATTCCAAAATTGGATGGAAGTTCTTGGGAAGAGATAACAGAAGAAAATATTAAGTTTATGGAGAAATATTTTCATGTTTCTAATCCCAGAAGTTATTCACAATTAAAAGAAGTGAATAAGTTTTGCGATTCATTTATGTTAGGATCTGATCAGTTGTGGGTTTCTGCATACAATAAAATTTTAGGATATACATTTTATCTTGATTTTGCGGACTCAGATAAGAAGAAAATTGCATATGCAACTTCTATGGGGTATGACAGATATGATGGAAGTGATGAGGACAAGAAGATAGTCAAGACGCTTTTAAAACGATTTGATGGAATTTCAGTAAGAGAAACAGAGTCAGTGTCGTTGTGTAAAAAAGAATTTGACCTTGACATTGTAAGGAATCTAGATCCGGTATTTCTCTGTAAACAAGAACATTATGATATGTTAGCGAAAGAGTCACAAATACAAGTGGATGAAAAATATAATTTGGCATATATACTTGATCCTACGGATGAAAAGAAAATGGCTATACAGAGTTTGAAAGAATTGACCGGTGTGGAAACAAAAATTATTCTGGATATGAAAAATTTTGACAAATCATATGCTAAATGGTCTGATATGGACATAATAGACAAAGTATCTGTGCCAGATTTTGTGAAACTAATCAGAAATTGTAATTTCCTATTAACAGACTCTCATCATGGTGTTTGTTTCGGAATGATTTATCATAAAAAATTTTTGGCTATTAGGAATCCAAGAAGAGGAGCAGTGCGATTTGATTCTTTATTTAAGCTTTTCGAAATGGAAAATTGTTTGACAGAAGAGGGGAATATATTGGAATCTCTAAAAAAGGCCCCTTCCCCCGACTATGAGAGAATAGATCTAAAAATGAAGAGCGAAAAGGCTCGGTCATTAGAGTGGATGCAATCAATGTTAATAGACAATAAACATGAACAAGAAGAATTGGTGGAAGATATTTTTGCAAAATATTTTCATGAATTACAATGCATGAAGGCCGAACAAAAATGAAAATATTTTAAATAATTGAATCAATTGTTTATGAAAACCATGGACCACAAGTTTATTTTAGAAAGATCAGAAAACAATAAAATATAATATACACGTTGAGATTTAAAGTGCGCACATAAGAAGGAGGAGTTTAAAATGCAGGTACAAAAAATTTTTATTATCACACCATTGGGAAACAAAAATTCAGAAGCGCGAAAACATGCAGACAGAATGTGGAATGAGGTTTTTGTTCCTGTATCCGAAAAGATATCTACAAATGATTTAAAGGTTGAGTTTGAACGAAGTGACTTGATGGATGAGGGAAGTAATTCAAGAGTAAAGAAGATAATGGAATTAATAAGAGAGTCAAGTGGTTGTATAGTGGATTTGTATACGATAGGGAATTTGAATGTTATGTATGAAGTAGGTTTAGCACATTCTCAAGGTAAGCGAGTGTTTTTCTTGAGATCTGATAAAATTCAAGAAAATGAAATACCTTCAGATATACGGTATTATGCAGAATATTACTATACCTACAATCTTGATATTTTTAGAGGAAAAGCCGCATCTGATGAAATCGCAAATATTCAGAAGGAGATTGTGGATGTGTCTAAAGCTATGGTTTCTTCTAACACAAAGTATACATTATATAGACCATGTTTTTACGAACCGACCAATCTATATGTAGAGAATTTGTTGGAGGGAATAAACTGTAGAATTACAAATATTGAATCGTTAGTAAAGGATTTTGGATCATCTAGCGAAGATAAGAGAACGTTAGCTCAATATATAATTGGTGAAAACGATGCATTTGATGCCTTAACAGAGGCTGTGAAGAAATCAAATATTTCAGTTAAAACAACCAGATTTTCACCATATTCAGTTGTTGGAAGGCAGAATGTATTTTTTAGTACTATTAATAATTTGATGACAAATGAGGTTACACCGGATAAGGTGGAACGTATTATAACTGCTAATAATAATGAAAAATTTGACGAAATTGCGAAATTGATGGTCAATAATGCGGGAAAAGATTTTGATATTTACATTTCAAGAATAGAATACAGTTTTGAAATGGTGGTCATTGATGACGAAATTGTTTTTATACATTTTAGAAAATATAATCAGCAAGAAAAGGAAAAGAGGAGCGCTTCTCCTATGCTTATTTCAGCCACATTGCGTATTGAAAAGAGAATTATTGCAAATGAATTTTCGACAATTTTTGATAGTATTAAAAACAGTAAGAAAGATATGCTTGCAGTGATTCGATGTAAGGAAATTACTACTGAAAATTTGAGTGAAAAAATAAAAAAATACAAGCGTTTATTTGAAGAAGCAGTAAAAGAATACCAGATGTCTCAAGGTGTATTTGAAGATAATATTAATTCTCAGATAAAAAGCTGATAATAAAAATGTGCCTCTATTGATTGGGAAAAATAGATTTAAGGTAAGTTATTTGACTCCGAGGAAATAGATGTGATTGTTAGAAGCAAATTAGAACAGGAAATTTTCAGAACAAAAGAATGGTTAAAAAAGTATTTGCAAAAGAAACTATTCCAAGTGAAGAAACGGTTTATAGTTTACTAAGAAGAATTGAGAAATTTGAAGAACAGGTTAGCAAGTTACAAGGATAATTTTACTAATGGGGTGTAAAGATGGAACATATTTTTGATAGGGGAGGATGTAAAAGGATATCAGGATAATAATGTGAATATGTGATTGAAAACAAAAGTATTTTATGAGAGAAAAAGGAATGTTATGTTAGAATTTGTTATATCGACAATATTATCTGGGATTATTTGGGATGTTATAAAGGGAAGTCAAAAACTGTTATATCATTATTCCTTAAAAAAAATGAATATTGCTGAGGCGGAGTTGACAAATTTGATAGAAAATATTCCGCAAGAAGAAAAAAACAATAAAAAATTGGTAATTGAATATCTGAAAGAGGATAGCGAGTATCAAATTTTGTTAAAGCAAGCCGTAAGAAACGTCAGGAGCGCTAACTTAAAAAAACGCATGACGGTTATTGTGTTAGTTGTGATTATTGTATTGGGAGCAGGTCATTATTATTTAGGTGTAATGGATGGACAATTCCGTTCTTTTTCAAATGACTATGTACAGGTTGTATATAATGGGTTACAAAAAAAGGAAGTTACACCTATCAGCCCAGAAGGAGATACATATTTTTACAATAATTGGTGGGATTTGAAGCGAAAGAAGTATATTCGTGTAGTAAAATTTTACGGAGATACAGGGATTGATGATAGTATAAAGATGATGGAAGGTGATGAAGCCGAGAGAGATATGTTTGTAGATATATGTACATCACAACAAATTTATCATACTCTTCAATATGCTGAATCTGAATTAGGAATAACTGAGACACAGGGGTTAAATGGTGACTTTAAGAATGAAGCAATTACAGGGGATAAAGGACTTACTATCAGAGGAGATTCACAAACAGAAACAATAGAGAATATACCTGATATGATTTTGGTGCAATATAAGAACTCTGGGTATAAATATTTTGTTGTTGGGAAGACGTTATACGTGGATAATAGTGGATATATGATGGCAATGTTGTCATATAGTGGAATGTCATATGATGATTTTATGGATTCATATGACAAAAAAATTGTAAAATTAAGAAATTGTTTTAATAATATAAAACAGCTTGCATATTGAAGGAAGATGGAAATAATACACCCGTTGCAATTTGATTTGTGTAGAGAAATGTGAGGTGATTAATATAAAAGATTTGTTGCATACATATAATGTAACAGTGCCACTACGGTATTATACATATGATTTACACAGCAAGGAGAAAGATTCGGAATATGTGATGGGATTAAAGCAGGATGTTAACTGGGATGTAGAGCGTGCGGTGGAAGAACCGATTCCTGATACCAATCAAGTATTCAAAAAAGATGAGTTTGTTCATATCCATTTGTTTTGTGGAAAAGATTTGGAACATGAAGAGATACCTGCGGATTTTTTTAATGTAGAAATTACAAATATTGTTGTACATGATCAAGATGAAGCTCGTGATTTTGTGAAGCCATATCTATATAGAATATGTCGAACCTTAAGTTTTTTCCTAAGTCAACATAATTGTAATAAGCACAGTTATCAGCCACGAGTGGAAACGGATGTGGAGCATGCAATATGGGAAAATTCGGTTTATGAGCCATTTGAACAAGTACTTCATAAACAAGAAGATACTGTTGAAACAACGTGGGTGAACGGAAAAAAGTATCAGATAATTACCATTGAGTCGGCGCCAATTGTCATCTCAACAAGTGTATATAGCAAAATTTATGGAAAAATGCCGATGGATGACTTTTTGCTATATGTTGATTGTTCAGATACGGATTTGAATTACATGCTTGATGAATTTTATCTGGCATTGGGACAGGAAAACAGATATAGCAAGTTTTTCCATTTATTTTCGATAATTGAGTTTATTGAAAAGAGATATGAGGACAATAACGGTGCCAGTAAGTTATTCGACTCCGAGGAAATAGATGTGATTGTGAAAGCAGCACTTGATAGTCCGGTATTGGTGGACAAGGAAAAAAGAGATCGCGTTCGCGGAGCATTGAAGCAGATACTTGGAAATCTGACTGATATTGGAAGAAAAGAAAAACTGGTTCATATTTTGCATGAGATGGGAATTTATAAAATTGAAAATTGTGGAACAGAGTTTGAAATTGATAGTAAAACAATAGGACAGATAATCAATTTGCGAAATAAATGTTATCATGCAGACCGAAAAAATAAGGGAGAGACAAAAATAGATGTTGATTTGGCAGTTACACAATTGATGTATATATGTGAACGGGTAATTGCGGCACAAGTAAAACCAATTCATCAGTAATGAAAATATTAAAAATATCGAGATGGGGGAATAAAAATGTACGATTATTTAGTAGTAGGCTCCGGTCTGTTTGGCTCTGTATTTGCCAGACAGGCAGCTGATGCCGGAAAGAAAGTGCTTGTAATAGACAAGCGCCCAAACATTGCCGGAAATGTTTACACAGAAAAAGTAGAGGGTATCAATTTCCACAAATACGGTGCCCATATTTTCCATACAAACAACACAGAGGTATGGAATTATGTAAACCGTTTTGCAACGTTCAACCGGTTTACGAATTCACCGGTTGCAAACTACAAAGGGGAATTGTATTCCATGCCTTTCAATATGTACACCTTCAACAAGATGTGGGGCGTTGTCACACCGGAGGAAGCGGCTGCCAAAATTGAGGAGCAGAAGAAGGAGATCACCGAAGAACCGCAGAACCTGGAAGAACAGGCAATTTCTCTTGTTGGTCGTGACATCTATGAAAAACTGGTAAAGGGTTATACCGAAAAACAGTGGGGACGTGACTGTAAAGAGCTTCCGGCATTCATTATCAAGCGTCTTCCTGTCAGGCTTACGTTTGATAATAATTATTTCAATGCATTGTATCAGGGAATTCCGATCGGTGGTTACACAAAACTGGTAGAGAATTTGCTGGAAGGCATTGAAGTCCGGTTAAACGAGAACTATCTGAAAGATAAGGCAAAATGGAATGCGATGGCGAAAAAAGTTGTTTATACCGGAGCCATTGATGCCTATTTTGACTATACGTTGGGAAATCTGGAATACCGTTCGGTACGTTTTGAAAATGAGATTCTTGATATGCCGAACTTTCAGGGGAATGCGGCGGTAAATTATACAGATCGTGAGACTCCGTGGACAAGGATCATTGAACACAAATGGTTTGAGTTCGGAAAAGATGAAAATGGAAATGACTTGCCAAAGACCATTATCAGTAAGGAATATTCTTCGGAGTGGAAGCCGGGGGATGAGCCATATTACCCGGTTAATGATAAGAAGAACGGGGAACTTTACCAAAAGTATAAAGCGCTGGCAGAGAAAGAGGAAAATATCATTTTTGGAGGCCGCTTAGGGGAATACAAATATTATGATATGGATGCGGTGATTGCAAGTGCTCTGGAATGTGCCAGAAATCAATTGTATTGATTAAAAGTGCAGGAATCTGCAAAAATAATCAATAGAAACATTGAAAAAGTTTAAGAGGCAGTGATCATGAAAAACGAAGTGAAAATTGCATTGAATATCTGCACATTCCAGCGTGAAGAATTTATTCACAGAAATCTGTCACTTTTGCAGGCATCGGATTTTTTCAATCCGGACAACCCGCAGTATTACGGAAGGCTTCATATTTTTGTGGTGGACAATGGCAGCAGTTTGCAATTGCCGGAGAGTCTGTATGTGCATTGTATTTATAACAGGAATACCGGAGGTTCCGGTGGATTTCAGAGAGGAATTGAGGAGATCCGTAAACGAAATGAGGGATTTACCCATGTGATTTTTATGGATGATGATGTTGCCTTTGACATCAGCAGCTTTTATCTGCTGTTTGATTTTTTATCCGGGGTCGGGGAGGCGGACAGGGACCGCCCGGTAGCGGGACGCATGTTTTGCATGGATGATCCATATATCCAGTACACGGCGGCGGAGAAGTGGAACCG
>OJNI01001122.1_pt1 | contig 16229 bp, 17 predicted proteins | sample 1597441 | NCBI WGS metagenome assembly OJNI01 (sample SAMEA2452131, study PRJEB22498) | human gut metagenome | reverse complement strand
CCTCCTTTCGCCACGTCTTGCCTGAACCTGTTACATCTTTGTAGATTCCAAAGCCATGTTCGTAGGCTTCATACGTACCGTCATAATCTTCAATTATGATATTTCCGCGACTTCCATTGCTCCCTCCACTGCCGGAGAATGCTGCCAGCCCCAGCCACAGTAAAGCTCCAAGTATCAAGGTGCTCAACATTCCAAGAAAAGAAATTCCCAAACCAAAAGCAAACATCGTGAACGAAAGGCTCATCCAAATACCACAATCTCTTAACAAATAGAGCAATACTGCCATATAGGCAACGAAAGCAAGTACGAAATGCCAAGTCTCGTTAAAGAACGGAGCTCCTGGCGAATCAGGGGTGATACTGTCGTATCTATTGTAATTAAAAATACCTAAGAACAGGATTACTCCTACAATGATAAAGATACCAAACAGAAGTTTTCTCCAAAAGCCATCGAAAAGACTGCCCGTAAACTCCCGGTAAATAGTGTACTGGAAGAACAGGATGCCAATAGCTACAAAAAAATTGATAATAGTAAATATCCATCCTACATCCGAAGGGTCGCAGAACCAGACGAGTGCGCTGTCACTCCCAGCTCCGAACATGAACAGTTCAGCCCCGCCCCATAAAAGGCAACCTGCGTGGAACAACGATCTGGTATCTGTACGTAGTCCGATGAAGGCAATGACGGCAAACAGCAATATGGCAAAAGGGGTATAATGCCGGAGTTCGGAAAGACCGACTGTGGAGTAAGATGTTCCAGCCGGAGCAGCCAGAGTGGAGAAAGGCTCAAGGTATTGTTCATGCACATAGCCCGTGCGACCGTCATTCAAAGACACTTGTGCCCAATCATCTTCGCACGCCGTCACCTGCACGAGATCTCCATTGGACAACGACCCGATTTTAGCCCCACCCGGTGCATTGCGCACATTGAGCGTGGAGTTAACGTTTACCCGATATAGACCGGGAGCAATGGCGGCAAAAGCGGTCATCGCAAAAAGGACTACCGCCAGCATTAATAAAAATCTTCTCATGGCAAAACGAACGGTTTATCAAATGACGACTGGCGCAATCTCCATAAGACTGCCGCACATAATGCAATCCAACACAGGTCGATGGCAATATACCCGCATGGCAGCGGAAACATGTTCAGCAGGATAGATACCACCATAACTGTCGCACCCGCAATGCCTAATACTTTGTCTTTCTTAAACAGTAAGGCAAAGACAATGGCAAATGCCAAGAAAGCTGCCCAAAGCGCCCAATTACCGTAATAATTCAAATCGTTCATCCAATTCCAATTATTCCCTACACGGGACGAAAGCAGAAGCCACATAAAAGGATAATCAGACTTGCCTTCCGTTTCCCAATAATTCTCCAAAGAACGGTACATTTCATCTCCGTCAAAACTGGATACCATATACAAGTCGTAAACGGTATTCACCAAAATCGGAACGAGACTGACACACCACAGCACAAAAGCCGTTTCGCCCAGCCACTTGTTTACGTGTACTTTCACTTTGGCGAAGAAAAGCGTCGTGAAGAAATAAAAGCAAACTGTGTAAGGAAAGTTAAGCCACACATAAAGAGGATATAGGGTAGTCGTGCTGTTTCCTCCGAACTCACTATACCAACCAACCTTTACCATTTCATCCTTACCGAAACCGGACAGGAACATCAGATTGACTAACAGCACATACGCCGTAGTCAGCAGCATTGCGGTTATAATTATTTTCGTTTTCATATCCATAAGTTTTAGCTGTTTATTCGTGTGCATGGAGAGTGATGCCCTGACAGTTCACCCGTTGTTTTACGAATTGGTGGTTGCCGTCCTCAAAAAATGCTTCAAACGGGTCTGAAGAAAGATTGTACCGCCTGATATAAACATCCATGTACAGGTCTCCTATACGAAGTTCTCCCGCCCGTAGGGGATAGAGTAATAACTTCCGGAACACCGCCACCTGATAATTCTTTCCATTCCGATGCTCTATTTGCCATGCGCTGCCCCGCAAATCTATCGGTTCTATTTTGAAATCGTCCGAAGAGATGAGTTGTTCCATATTGGCGAGGCTATCTGCAAGGGATGTGGTATATAACTTGCATTCCAACACGACGGGTTCATTTATACGAGGAGAGCGTTCTGATACGTTCATTGTCATAAAGACATCCGGTTTTGGTTGTGGGTCGGAAGAAGGAGGTAATTTCCCGTCAGGTACGACATTCACTGCGAGTTGCTGCGAATGTAGCTGATGCCCGTTCACCACAATACTTGCAGAGGGAATGGAACACCTGCCCACCTGTAATGCCTGCAACACATAAGTATAAGACTCTTGATATTTCCGGTTTATTTCTCCATCTACTTTTTCCACATTGGTGGCACTGCTTTTGGTGGGGCCAAGTAACACCTTAAAGCCTTTCAATTCGGGCACAGCAAGATTCTGTATTTCAACAGTAGCAGGTTTCTCCGGGAAAGATACAATAAATGTTAGCCGGAACTGTTTATTAATTTCGATATTCTCCGGAGCAGAAACTGTAAACGTAGGATCATTATTTGCGTATGCTTTTGCCGCTGTTCCGATAGCGCATAAGCAACATACCCATGCAATAAGTCGTTGGGAAAGAAATGTCTTTTTTGCGTGAACCGATAATTTATCCATCATCCTAAGTTCTTTTATGTCTTCCCAGTCCTTAGAAGGCTGTTATTAAATAATAAAAGCGTGAACTGCAAATGCCACGTCTTAAATCGAAGGTCGTAGGAAACCTGTAGTACAGATATGGATATAGCAGCCCACGCTATAGCGTGAGAACCACTATGCCTTCCTTGTACTACATCTGAAAATTTCCTACGTTTTCGATTTACAAGATAAGCATAACGCTTCTTTCTTTTCTAAATATGTCTTGGATAGAGTTGCCTCAATCCGATTGCAAATATACGAAAAAACTATCAATAAACTCTTTTCCTGATTAGAAAAGAAATTGCTATTCAGTAAATTATATAACTTGAACCTTATGACCGCATTTGGCGACTGCATAATATGCACATAAAAAACGGCCTCGAATGATTATTCCGAGACCGTTTCTGTCAAATTCAAGTTATATCAGTCCTTTATATGGCAAGCGCGTTTTCAAAGGTGCGTCTTGTGGAATGTCATAATATTGCTTTTCTATCTCTTCTGTCTTGTATAGAGGAAGAAAGCCGTTTTTGTCGTAATACTTAAGCACCCTTTCCTCGTTGTACGCATCCACTACGATAAAGCGGCATCCCGTTTTATTGTCCTCGTGACGGAACCAGTCTTTTATAAAGGTCATCAGTTGCTGTCCTACATGGCTCGGTGTGCCCTGATATTCCCGGTTTACCCCCAGTCTTCCTATCAGTACAGCCGGGTAGCTACGCCCACGTTTTGGGTTTACGATATTACGTTACAAACGATTTTTGTCATTGGAAGAGATTAATTTGGTCTTGATGCTGTCATTAGCCAAGGTAAACAACGCTACAATACGGTGCGGAAATTCAGTCGTCACCCAACATTAAGTTTTCCCTAAAAGTTCATCCGCATATAAATCGGCATCATGAAGGAAAAAATCATCAAGATCATCCTCGCCGCAAGTGAAAGGGAGACACTTTTCCCGCACTTCCCTGTATAGGCAAGCATGACGCAATCATCGTATAAAGAAATCCCGTTCATTGTTAGTTGAATCGGAATGAACGGGATTTCTCCAATACCTTTTGTAGCCGTTTCTTGGCCGCCACGGACAACTGTGGAGTTACCTTTACGGCATTCTTTTCTGCATTACGCACGAAATCTTCTGCCGTAGCACCTTCCAAAACCGGAATATTCTTAATCGTTATAACCATAATCATTAATTTTATGCAAATACTACTTTATTACCATACAACAAAATGGTACGCTGAATTTAACAATAACAGGGCTATATCAATTCACAAACAATTTGCCACTTTTTTATGTGGTTATTCTAACCATATTACATTCCTCTTACTATCTTGTCGTCGCTCCCTCGCCGGTTAGATTTTCCCATGCAAAGGTACAGCGGTCGTCCGGCGTCAAGCACCACTGTGCTAACGGCTCTTGAATTTGCCCGGCAGCCTTCCGCAAATCAAAGATGGCCTTTCAGTTCCCCGACAGGCACGGGCATGTCGGGTTGGGTATTCCGTGAAATTCTCGGCCGTTTGCTTGCCTTTCCGTCCTTTTCCCGCTGTCTGGCTTGCATGTAAAATCTCTCCCGGCAAGGAAAGCCGAAAGGCTTCCGAAGGGAGGGAAAAGAAAAGCAAGTTCAACAAATTAAAATTCAAGGTTATGCACAGCAAGATTTTTCAAATTACTCGAACCCGAGTGGACAAGGACAACTACCTGAACGAGGACACCCTCATGCAAGGCGATGACAGCTTTTTCGATTATTGCGCCGAGATTGACGACGAAGAACGCCAGTACCATATCGACAACTTGGTAAACAATATTCTGCCCAAAGGCATGTTCGAGTTTGTTTCCGACGATACCATACGATACAATGGTGGTGCGGCACAATGGAGAGAAGATTTTGTCGCAGACATTCGAAGCAGGGCGGAAGCCGTTACCCCCGAAAGCGTGCAAGAATGGATTGGCCCGGTCTATCAGCTCGAGAAATTTCTGAAAAACCCGCTCGATACCGCCTACTGGTTCTACATGGACGAAGAGGGATTGCAATCCCACGCCGAGCAATCCTACGAGTTCCTGCGACAGGTATGCGAATTTGAACCCGGCACGCTACTCTATATCGGCGGTGTTATCGACTATCATTTTTAACCTCAAAATGCAAAACGATGAAAGGTACGGAACATTTCAAACAGACTATCAAGGAATACTTGGACGGCAGGGCGCAGACAGACGAACTTTTTGCTGTCTCCTATGCCAAAGAAAACAAGAACTTGGACGATTGTATCACGTTTATTCTCAATCAAGTAAAGGCAAGCGGCTGTTGCGGAATGACTGACGACGAGGTGTGGTCGCTCGCCATTCATTATTATCCCAAGTATATAAAAATCCAAAGTCACCATATACGTTATCCTTATAATCAGTGTATTATACGGCTTACTTTGTGTTATGACTTTGGATAATTTTAGTAAAAGTCTTAAATGCCAGCCTCCATTAGCAGGGAATGGTTGTTGCGTTTGCCTATGCCTTATCGACACCCTTTCAGAAGTTTAGGAATTTACAAAGGAATATCGGCTCATTATATAAGCTATTATTTATCAGTATGATACGCTCTTTTGATCATACTTACTGTTTTGCCTTTGTTTCAAATAACTCATTACTATAATGCTATTTGTTTGATTATACAAAGATAATCACTATATTTGCAAAAAGCATCAATAATATGACAGATGGAAGATCGGACAAATAAATTGAAAGTATTGCTTGTAGAACGTAATAGAACAAGTAAATGGTTAGCGGAAACATTAAAAATGAATCCAGCTACCATATCACGTTGGTGTTCGAATAAAACGCAGCCTTCGCTGGATAGATTATCTGAAATTGCCAAAGTTTTGGACGTTGATATACGGGATTTACTTGTTCCAACTAAAAAAGTGAAAACAAAAGAAAAATGAAATTTAATACTATACTTGAACAATATTGGCATGAAATCCTTCGGATTTGTGACAAGGGAATATGCTTCGTACGTTTTATGCAACTCTATCTTCAAGTAGCTCTCTATTATGCTTCATGCTTCACCAAGCTTTGTAAGTGGAGAGAGTTTATATTCTTGTATAAGGATTTAGAAGGTCATAATATAGACATTGATTTAATGACACAGACTACATATAGCATTTGTTGGGTGATTCAAAGCAGATTTCATCAGAAGTTAGTTACCATTAGTCGCTTTCTGAATTATAATATTCTTGACACCTATCAATGTTTCTCCCTCTATTATAGCGAAGAGACTGAACGAAAAAAGATACTATTTAAAAGCGTTGCCAAATCTGAAAATTATGTCTTTGGGGACCAAGTCGGTATTAACAATTTTATTTTAAAGCAACCTAGCAAAATATATAGTTACATATTCGATCTACTATTATCAGTTATAATTGAGAGAGCAAAAACGGTTAAGACGGTGAAAGGTTTGTCAAAAATAGAGTTTGAAGTTTTAAATAATCAAGTCGCTTAAAGATGAAAACATATAGAAAAAAAATATATATTGACCTTTTTGCCGGTTGTGGAGGCTTGTCATTAGGCTTACATAATGCTGGATGGAAAGGCCTTTTTGCTATCGAAAAAAGCCCACAGGCGTTCAAAACACTGGAATTCAACTTGATAGAGAAGGTAAAACATTTTAAATGGCCTAAATGGTTACCCAAGCAAGCGCATGATATAAATACGGTAATAGCACAATATGCGGATAAATTGGAAGAATTACAGGGAAAGGTAACTTTAGTAGCAGGAGGACCTCCATGCCAAGGGTTTTCAATTGCTGGACAAAGAAATGAAAACGACGAACGAAATAAACTTATCGAATCTTATATTAAGTTTGTTTCATTAGTAAAACCAGATTTGATATTTTTTGAAAACGTAAGGGGTTTTACAATGGAGTTCCGTAATAATGCGGAGAAGGGTAAAAAATACTCACAAATAGTCACTTCAAAACTTACAGGAGAAGGATATTATGTCTATGGGCAATTGGTTAATTTCGGTGAGTATGGCATTCCACAAAAGCGTACCCGATTCATTTTAGTGGGTATCCGTAAGGATATAAAGGGTGCGAGCGTTGGAAAAGCAAAATCATTTTTCGGGAAGTTAGAAGAAAATAAATTCAGTTTCTTACAACAAAAGGATATTCCGATTAGCCCTACAGTGGAAGAGGCTTTGTCTGATTTAATTAGTAGTAATGGGGTTGTGGATACGCCTGATCGTAAAGGCTTTAAAAGTGGATTATATAAAATTCCAACCTCAAAATACCAAAATTTTGTAAGGGAAAGAACTAAACAACTGTTATTTCCCAATAGCCATAGTTTTGCCAAACAAACAATACCGGTTATTGATAGACTGAAATATATTTTATCTGTTACTACCGAATGTAAAGATATTGGAAAAGCAATGAAAAGCATGCTTGGCATTACTACTCAGGTATTAATACCTTTAAAGCCTCATGAACAGTCACCAACAGTAACTTCACATCCAGACGATATGATTCACTATTGTGAACCGCGAATATTGACTGTTCGGGAATGTGCAAGATTACAAGGATTTCCTGATGATTTTGAATTTCAAGAAAAATATACTACTGGCGGAAAACATCGGAAACATGAAGTTCCCCGATATACGCAAATAGGTAACGCTATTCCTCCTTTATTTGGTGAACAAGCAGGTTTAACATTAGATTGGTTGCGCTATGGATGAATTATATTTTTCAGTAAAAACTTGGACTAAAAGATATTATTGGTAAAGATTTGATTACCGATGATAATATTGCCATTTTTGAATTGGTAAAAAATTCGTATGATGCCCATGCAAATGACGTTATTATAACTTTTAAAGATAACAAAATTATTATTGCAGATGATGGTAAGGGTATGTCGTATAAAGATCTTCAAACAAAATGGTTGGCGGTCGCATACTCTGCAAAAAATGATGGGACGGAAGATATAGAAGATAGTGAAAATGATGAAAAACGGGAGTCTTACCGTGACAAAATTAATGTGCGCAAGTATTATGCTGGAGCAAAAGGTATTGGCCGTTTTTCTTGTGACAGATTAGGCGACAAATTGATACTAACGACGCAAAAACAGGATAAGCCAATCGAACAATTGACTATAAATTGGAATGAGTTTGAAAAAGATCAAAAAGAAGATTTTGAGAAAATAAAAGTACCGCATAACACTATTAGTAATTATCATTTATTATTTCCTAATAATTCTACTCATGGAACTATTTTGGAAATTGAAAATACAGAAAATTGGGATAGGGAAAAAATTAAACAGCTAAAACATTCCCTTGAAAAGCTTATAAATCCATTTTCAGAGACGACCGATTTCAATATTGAAATTGTTAGTGAACGGGATAAAAAAATGGATGATGCAGGCATTGATGAAAAGGGAAAAGAAATAATAGATAGAGACAAAATTAATGGCAAAGTTTGTAATTCTATCCTTGATATTTTAAAATTAAAAACAACACAAATAGACGTTTCAGTACAAAATACCATAATTGAAACAAAATTAATAGATAGAGGAACACTGATTTATCATATTAAAGAAAAGAATAAATTCAATCCATATATTGATAATCTTAAGATCAATTTATATTATCTGAACCGTAGCGCAAAATTCAACTTTACAAACAGGATGAAAATTGAGCCGGTAAATTATGGCTCAATCTTCCTTTTCAAAAATGGTTTTCGAGTACAACCGTATGGAAATACGGGAGATGATAGTTGGGGGCTTGATTTTCGGGCGCAACAGGGACGTGCAAGATTTTTAGGAACAAGAGATTTGTTTGGTCGAGTTGATATTATAACAGATAATACAATACAATTTAAAGAAGTTTCGAGTCGAGATGGTGGAATGGTAGAGACTGCTGGCTATCAACAGTTAATGGATATTTTCACAAAAGAGCACAGGCGCTTGGAAAAATATGTTGTTGGCGTTTTATGGGGTGAGGCATTTATAAGGAATAAATACTTCACGTCTGATAATGTTGCATTGAAATTTCGAGAAGATTTGCTAGCTAAAGATAAAGATTCGGATGATATTTCTGTGGCTAAATCGAATATTGGAAGCAAAATTGATTTTATTCGCCTTATTAGAAGTTTATCTGATGAAAAAGATGTGGAGATAATAGATTTTGACAGAGATTTGGTGAATGTTATTAATGAAAATTTAGATGAAATACAACCGAAGTTCATTAAAGATTTAGAAAAAATTGCTGAAGCAACAGGCGATAGTGATTTACAAAAAACAGTTACGATTACTGAAAGTGCTTTTCGCAAATTGCAACAGGAAAAAGACGATGCAGAAAAAAGAGTTATAGAAGAGGAAAGAAAACGAAAAGAAGCAGAATTAAGGGCAAAGCAAGCTGAAGAAGAAAAAAGAGAGGCAGAACAAAAGGCAAAAAATGAAGAAGAAAAAAGAATTAAAGCAGAACTTGAAAAAGAAAAAAAAGAGAAAGAACGGGCTATAGCCGAACTAAATCGAATAAAAGCTGAACAGAGAGCAAGGGAAGAAGAGGAAAAGCGAAAAAAAGCAGAAGAAGACAAGAAAAAAGTAGACAAGGAACTTGAACACGAGAAAAAGCAAGGTATTTTTCAACGTTCAATTATAGGACGAGAAAAAGAACAAATATTAGGTTTACAACATCAAATTTACCATTCGTCAGGTAGGATACGTAAAAATGTTACGGAATTATTGAATCATATAGATAAGTCGCAAATTGATGATAAAATGAAAAAATACATTTCTGTCATATCTTCCGAGTCTACCAAAATAGAATCATTGTCTAAATTTGTCACAAATGCAAACTTTGATTTAACAGCAAGCGAAATCAAAGCAGACGTTGTACAGTTTATATGTGATTATATTAATGAAATTTATCTACCTAATACTCCTGTTATTAATTCAAGCCTAAAAATAGCAATAGAGAAATCATTGGACATTAAGCATATTATAGAGATTAGACCTTTGGAAATAACAACTATTATAGACAATTTTCTACAGAATTCTGAAAAGGCAATGGCAACTGAAATATTGTTTAAATTTCAGAAATGCATGGATGATAAATTGCTAATTAGCGTTTGCGATAATGGAAAAGGGATTCCAGATGAAAATTTGGACAAAATTTTCGATTTGGGATTTACTACTACTAATGGCTCGGGGATTGGATTATATAATGTAAAAAGCACAATACAGAGGATGAAAGGAGAAATCTATGTAATTTCCTCCCAAGATAAAGGAACAACTTTTAATATTGAATTATTATGAAAATTGAATATAAAGTATTATGGCTGGATGACCAGATTGATGTTTTCATTGAAGATGAATACGTTGAAAAAGTGAAATCACATTTAGAGGAGGAAGGATTTAATGCTAATGTTATAACAGTATCAAAACCGGATGAATTTTTCTCTCAATTGAATGATTCCATTGATTTAATTCTTACAGATTATAATATGGCTGAAAAGAATGGTGCTCAGATTGTAGAGGAAGTACGGAACAAATCCATTTTTACGGAAATATTGTTTTATACAGCTAAGGCTGATTTGCGGAGTCTTGATAAAATAGATAGAATAACTTTTCTACAAACGGATAAGGTATCAGGAAGTACCCATCATGAAAAAGTTGTAGAAAAAGCAATTAGTCTTATTGATTTGACAATAAAAAAATTTCAAAATATCGTGGTTATGCGAGGTATGATAATGCATGAAACAAGTTCATTGGATGCCCAAAGTATGGAAATTTTAAAATCATATCTAAATTGCAAGGAAAAAGGTTGTATAGAATGTGCTAATAAAAAGAGGTGTAAGCCTATTTCAGACTCCATTTTTGGTAAATTGGAACAGCAGTTTAACGAAAAAAAAGAGGATGTTTCCAAATTGAAAGAAAAGAGTAATCTGCGAAAATTAATCAAAGATAATTTTTTATTTAGTGCAGATTATAAAATTGAGGCTTTAAGTAAAATATTACAAAGTCTAAAAATTAAGGATTTTTCATCGGATTATAAAACTGAAATTATTACTATTCGAAATAAATTCGCTCATGCAATATTAGAAAAAGATGAAAAAACAGGGCGTGAATATTTCAAACATGGCGAAGATGGAATTACCTTTGATGAAGATTTTTGTAAAACTATCCGCAAAAATATCAATAAACATAAGCAAAATCTAGATGATTTGCAAAGTAAAATTTGAATCTATAAAGTATATGATTGATATAAAAGAAAATGGGAGTATAAATATCCATAAAATAATTGATATGCTTTTGGAACTAAGCCTACCATCTGAAATATATGTATCCAAATCAAAACAATTGGCTTTTAATGAACAATCTGCCGCTGATGATGATTATATTTTGTTAGTATAGGTTGGTTAACTACTAAAAGATATATCATAATATTTTGTGAATCAATTATCCCCAATGAACATGGAAGTGTACTTGTATGATAAAACCAAGTGGGTTCTTGTCCAATTATGGTGCATCATGTACATTTGGCTGGCAACACTTTACTTCTTAGCTGTTCAGAAGAAACCGCATAGCAAGCTGTTTTTATTACTGTATCATGTTCCAGACATAGCAAAAGTAACTAATGCACCATAATTGGACAAGAACCATTATTTTTATCTACCTAAGCTCTTTAGCCAATTTAATAATCCTTTATCTTTCTCCCATTCTCCATCAGAAGAAGGATGTGGAATGAGGTCTACATAGGCATTATCGAGAGCTTCACGTTTTTGCTTAGAATCTACCCGGGCATAGATTTCTGTATACCTCACAGAGTTATGTCCCAAAATATCACGAACGTAAATTATGTTCAGACCAGCTTGTAATAAATGGGTAGCTTTCGAATGGCGGAACGTATGAGGTGAGATTTTTTCGGGAAGTAGTTCCGGATGCAGGTTTCGTACTAAGACTGCATACATATTTATGATATGTGCCAATCCTGCCGTTGTTAATTGTCGACCATTGGCATTCGTAAATAAGGGAGTGTTCCCGACCATGTTCTCATCAATACCCTTATCTTTCATATACGCACGGAGGATAATACATAATTTTTCATGTATTGGGACGATACGTTTCTTTTTTCCTTTTCCATACAAGACCACATGCATTGGCTTACTGAAGTTCAAGCATTGCGGCGTGAACGATATTAATTCCTGAGCACGAGCTCCTGTGTCGTATAGGAACGCTAAAATAGCAAGGTGGCGACGACCCTGAATCGTATCGGTAGGTATTTGTGCCAGTAAAGTAGTCATGCCTTCCTGCGTCAGAAAGGATACTGTAGCTTGTTCTGTCCTCTTTGCCTTGATGGTCAGGACTTCCTGCCACTTACCAATATTCCTGACATCCTGATATTGCATAAAATAGCAAAAAGCACGTAAAGATGCCAGCCGGGAGTTGCGTGTCGTAGAGGAACTGCCACGCGTGCCCTCAAGCCAATTTAAAAAGTCAACAACATTTTGCCGTGTGATATGTTTCAACATAATCTTATGGGCAGGGAGTTTCTTTTGGCAGAGGAAAAATGCGTACCACATAGTGAACGTATCACTGTAACTTCGGATAGTATGCTTGCTGAGTCCTCTTTCAAGAGGAAGATATTCCTCAAAAAAACGGCTCAGATATTTTGCAAGGTCTGTTATTTCATTCATAATGGATTTGTTTGATTAGTGATGTCGGGGAATATGTCGCCAAGGTTTTTACCCGTTTCCTTAATCAAGTTAGGGTAAATTTCCAATGTGAGACGGACGTAATGTTCGGTCGCATAAATATCGTGATGCCCGAGAAGTACAGACAGGATAGGCCATGCCGTATAAATATCCAGTCCAGACTTTACCATGTGGTACAGGGAATGAACCGCAAACGTATGGCGGACGTCATGCACTCGCGGTCCCTGTCCCTTGCCCCTATAAGTTATGTTGCATTTTTCAAGGATTCTACGAAAGTGCAGGTAAACGGCATTGGCTGACATCATCTTTCCGAGATAGTTAATAAAGAAGGAGGCTTCCGGCTCATCAATGCCTTTTATCGGTATTCTGTTACGATATTTGACATAGGTGTCTAATATGGACTTCATGTTCTCATTCAGAGGAATCAGTCTGTGTTGGCGGTTCTTTGTCTTTTTCAGCAAGACAAACCCTTGTTCCATATTTATATCTTCATTTCTTATTGCTATAGTTTCTCCGACACGTGCACCGCAATAATACAGAAAACGGAGTATTACAGGGATGCATATAAGACATGTTGTCATATGGCGTGTTTGTAAAACCGTGGAATCTATAGTATTGAAAATCATGGCAATTTCCTTATGAGAATAAATGTAGGGAATGTAGCTTTCCTTTGGGCGTTTGGGTGTCAAAGGAATGAATGAAGCAAAGCCCATATGACATATATATTGAGAGAACTGACGAAAGTTCATGACCTTTTCATAGGCTGTACGCTGGTTCCCGTTGGCAAATTTTTCCTTCCAGTGAAGAAAAAGTTCTCTGGTAATAACAGGAGAATCTAATTCCTTTGTTTCGTGCATACTATCAATCTCCTTGAATATAGTGACATAATGGTATGGATGTATACCTTTGATTTGAAGCATCTTGATGAATTCATACATCAGTGGGGCAAGGATACTGACGAGTTTCGGCTCGTAATAAGGTCGGTTACTCATAGAAAATGCCTCCTTTCTGCATATAGAATGAATCTGGAACTTGTGGAACTTCTAATAAGCATCGTTTCATGCCTTCAAGGTCAACCCTGAGATAATTCATAGTTGAACGAGATGAAGTATGACCCAAGATGCCTGATATTACAGGTAGTGACTGCTCGCATCTCAGCAATTCGGAGGCTAGAGAGTGTCGCATGGAATGTATTCCATGGTGTCGCTTCTCGACGCGCACTTGTGATTTGCGTATAACCGTTTGAATACCATTATAAATGGTATCTCTTGAGATCTGCTCAAACGGTGGTTTGAAAGTGATAAACAAGAAGTTATTTTTTTCTGTTTCTCTCTCATTTTTAAGGTAGTCCACGATTGCATTACCCACATCGGCAATAAGTGGCAACTCTATCTTTCGTTTTGTCTTTTGTTGGATAAGGGTAATACAATTCTTATCCCAATCAATATCCTCAAATTTAATATTTCTGATGTCTGAAGAGCGTAACCCCAGTCGGGATGCCAGCATGAATATCGCATACAATCGCTTACCTCCAAACTCATTCCTGTTTATGGACTTGCCAATCTGTGAAATTTCTTCTTCCGTATAAACTGATGGGAGTTTCTCCCTCTCAGGGAATCTGAATCCCTTGATTAAGGTATCAAAATGTCGAGGCACTAATTTTTGTTCAACCAAGTAATAACACAGTCCTTTAAGCACGCTTACACGCTGGGATTTGTTTATCTGCGCTGAATCTACAAATTCTAAAAGATTCTGTTCTGCTAGGGCAGACATTGTCTCTATGCCTTTTAATCTCAAAAATGTTAAGAATCTGCCGAGCATCCGTTCATAGACGTATAAAGTACTATCCGTTGCTCTGTTCTCACGTTTGTAGGACAGAAAATCCAACATGATTCTTCCAAGTTCTCCGCTCATGTCAAAAGATTGCTTTTGTGGAACATAGCGTTTAATCCTGCCGGTTTCAAGAACAGCATTGAGGATTGTGATACTTCTGCGCAAACGGCTATATGTTTGCATCACATCTTCTGGAAGGTCTGAAAGGTATTCGTCTCCGACTTGTTTGGTATAGTATTCCAAACCCTTCGCTTCCATGAAGGGTTTCACTTTTTTGTTCCATATAGACAGATATGTCTCTATGGTCTTTTCAGTATACCCAACATCTCTCATGAGTACCACGCACTCATGGATTAAATCTAAAAATAATTTTGTTTCCATCTTTCTGTATTTTTAATTAGAAGATAGACCAAGTTTACAAAATTATCAAAAGTAAATTATCAAAAGAAGAGATTACATTGCTGGTATGCAACATATTATAACAACTTGAGACGCATAGTTTTGATTTTAATCTACTTTGAATAATAATGATTATCAAAACTTTCGATAAACATTACTATGATGAAGACAACATCGACGTAGGAAACCCCATTAGCTGCGGTGTCGTGGTCAACCACAAAGTAGAACTGACCGAAGAAGAAAAGGCACAGGCACGAAAGGAGGCGCTGAAAGCCTATCAGGAGGAAGAAATGCGCAAGATACAGCAACGCCACAGCAAGCCGAAGCCGACTGCCAAAGCTGCACAGAGCAACCAAACAGAACTTTCACTTTTTGATTTCTGACCATGAAAGCACGGACGAAATTCCAACAACGGGTAGCAGCCGCCAATGGGCGGTTGCTGCCTATCACAGAGAAGCAGACAGAATGGGCGTTCCGGCATACCGTCAGACATTATGCTTTTCGTACCCCCAGCGGACGGACGACCTGCCTTGATTGCGGATATCGGTGGAACGAGACGAAAACTAAACATTGCCATTGTCCGAACTGCCATGCCAAACTGACGCTCAAAGACACGCTTTGCCGCAAGACGGACGAGAAAAGTTATTTTTCCGTCATCACCACGCAGGACGGATTTCAGGTACAGCGGATTTTCAGAATGACCGTTTATTATCACAAAAGCCGGAAAGCTCGGACGGACGTGTGCGAAGTGGCGAGGTATTGGATGGACGAGAACGGGAAAACCGCTCTGACGGCCTTACAACGGGCAATGGGACGTTACTTGGATTGTTTTCTATACGGGTCGGGGCTGGAACTGCGGAATGATAACTATGTGTATCGCCACATTGCCGACTGCTATGTCTATCCGAAATACACGGTTATTCCGAAGTTACGGCGTAACGGCTTGAAAGGTTCGTTTTCAGACATCGCCCCGCAAAAACTGATGAAAGCCCTGCTGTCGGACAGCCGTGTGGAAACGATACTCAAAAGCGGACGCAAACGCGACCTCAAGTATTTTATAGACCACGCACAGGATTTGGATTTATGTTGGTCATCCTACAAAATCGTGTTACGCCAGAAGTATCGGATAAAGGGCATGGGAATATGGGCAGATTATCTCCGTATGCTCGACAGGTGCGGCAAAGACTTGCACAACGCCCACTATGTCTGCCCTGTCGATTTGAAAGCCGAACACGACAAGTACCAGAACAAGGTGCGTATTCTCCAAGAACAGGAAAAACGCATGGAGCAGATGAAACGGGCGAGGGAAAACGAGGCACGTTTCAGGGAGTTGAAAGGCAAGTTCTTCGGTCTGGAGTTCACGGATGGGACGATAGTCGTCCGTGTACTGGACAGCGTGGAAGCCTACTACGACGAGGGCAATGCATTACATCACTGCGTAGGACAGTGCGAATATTACCTCAAACCGGATACGCTGGTATTCTCCGCACGGATAGAAAACAAGAGGGTCGAGACCGTTGAGTTGAGCCTCGAAACATTCAAGGTGCTGCAGTCGAGAGGGCTGTGTAACAAAAATACGAAATACCATAAACGGATTATGAACCTTGTGCATAAGAACATCGCACTTGTCCGAAA
>OJNI01001119.1_pt1 | contig 16270 bp, 11 predicted proteins | sample 1597441 | NCBI WGS metagenome assembly OJNI01 (sample SAMEA2452131, study PRJEB22498) | human gut metagenome | reverse complement strand
GAACCCGCGGTAAAAAGAAAAGCGACTATTATGTTGTTTTCAAACGACGAATAGCACCGTAAATTCGCGGTATTGAGTTTCTTTCTTGTTCTGCCTTACATACGGCATTTCAACCGTTCTTCGGTAAAAGAAAAAGTCCCGACTTTCATCGGGACCGGCGCTTACGGGACTGTTGTATGTAATTATCATTTTGTCGTCGTACAGCGTTATTTGTTTTACCGGGGCGTTTATCGGCATCTGCGGTTCGAGTTTCCGCGCCCGATCGTAATACGCTCGCATTTCTTCTTCTGCAAATCTGTGCGCCATTTGGGTTCTTTGTATGGCTATGTCTTTTTTCGAGTTACGCGGCTTTTACTTCGAGTTCTCTCAGCCTTTTCATAGCCGTCAGGGTTACAGGCATTTGCATTGCCTGAATTTACGACAACAGCCTGAGCCGTACCGTTTTCAAGGTGTTTTTTAGTAACATATATAGTGTCGGACTTTACAAGGTTCTTTGTAAAGATAGCCGCACTGTTGCAAACCTTGTCGCAGTAAATGAGCGCAAGGTCTTTTTTAGTTGTGTTAGATGCTTTGACTCCGGCACAAATTCCGTTGGCTGTAAAGCCCTTTGCGGAAGTGACCGAGCCGTTTTCAATATACTTGATTTCCATAGATATTCACCCTTAAAATGCAGGCGGAACAATTACCAAACCTGTTTTTTCGTCAAGTCCGAAGATGATGTTCATATTCTGAATAGCCTGACCTGCGGCACCCTTGACCATGTTGTCGATTGCGGCACAGGCAACGAGCTTGTTTGCTCTCTTATCGTGGTGAATTGAAACATCACAGAAGTTAGAATATTTGATATTGTGAATGTCGGCACATTTGCCGTCATCAAGAAGTCTTACAAAAAATTCGTCCTTGTAAAAGTCCTCATAAGCCTTTCTGATTTGTTCAAAGGTTACACCGTCTTTGATGTCGGCATAAACAGTTGCAAGAATGCCACGGTTTACGGGGAGAAGGTGCGGAACAAAGGTAATAATAACCTTTTCGCCCGAAAGCTTTGAAAGAGTCTGCTCAATTTCGGGAGTGTGGCGGTGGCTTGCAACCTTATAGGCATGGAATCCTTCGTTAAGTTCGGGATAGTGGTTGCCCTGATTTGGCTTTCTGCCGGCACCCGTAACACCGCTTTTGCAGTCGCAAATGATGCCCTTTGTGCTGACAAGTCCGTTTACAATTGCAGGAGCAATTGCGAGCGGTGAACAGGTTGTGTAACAACCCGGATTCGCAACAAGCTTTTTGCCCTTGATTTTATCTCTGAAAAATTCAGGAAGTCCGTAAACTGCCTGTTCGTGAAGTTTTTTGTCAAGAAAAGTTCCGCCGTACCATTCGGTGTATTCTTCTTCGCTTTCAAGGCGGAAGTCAGCGCCGAGGTCGATGAATGCCTTGCCTGCATCAATGCACTTTGCGGCAAGCTCCTGTGAAAGACCGTGTGGAAGAGCGGCAAAGATAACATCGCTCTTTTCAACAACGGCGTCTTGATTTTCACAAACCATATCGTTCAAAAATGTATAAGACGGATAAACATCGCTCAGCTTGTCACCCTCAAAGGAAACAGAGCTGATTGCCGAAATTTCAGCCTCGGGATGAGCGGTAAGAAGTCTTACAAGCTCTGCACCTGCATAGCCGGTTGCACCGACAATACCTGCTTTTATTTTCATTGCTATCACCTAATCTATTGTAAATTTATATATTGTTCCTGTTGCTTAAAAACATTCTGACAAAACATAAAGTTTTCTCAATACCACGGATTTGCACACACAATTTCAATATTACGCTCGGGCAGAATATGCTTTTAATACTGCAAACTTTCTACACGAACCGGAAACGGCGGCTCGCCGTACTTTATATCTCTGTCAATTCATATTGACTTTTATTTGCATATACTATATAATAAGGCTACAGGGAAAACCGTTTAAAGCGGTTGACCTACTTTGTCTGGTGTAATAACCGTCCGAAAGTAGAGCGTCGGGCGGTTATTTTTTTATGTTTTAAGGAATCACTGATTAAATCGTTTGTGCATATTGCACCGTCAGATTTCTTGTCAGATTGAGCAAACAAACCACAGTAATGCTGTCGCATTACGAGGATTTTTTGAACAATATGGCGAGAAATATGCCAGCAAGATGTGCAAACAATATTCTAATGTGATTTATTCAGTGGTTCCTTAGTGACTTCTGCAAGTGCTACGAGTAAAATTACGAGTAATACCGTTTCAGTCATACATATCACCCCCATTCATTTGGGAGTGTCAACCGCCTTAACTTCCCTGCAACCCCAACAAACCCGAAAATCGAGTTTATCGGCATTGAGTTTGTTTGTTTATTAAATTATTTGAAACATTCCGTTAATTCGGAATGTTATTTTATTTTTTACAGTTTTTCTGCGATTTCTGCAACACGCTTAGCCTGAGCCTTTACATTTGCCGATGCAGGACCGCCGAATACTGTACGCTCGTTTGTACAGCGTTCAAGTGAAATTGCGCTGTAAACATCATCATTGAACACATCGCAAACCTTTTTGTATTCGTCCATTGGAAGATTTTCGAGGTCTGTACCGAGTTCAATACATCTTGCAACGAGTTCGCCTGTTGCCTTGTAGGCATCTCTGAACGGAACACCGTTCTTTGTGAGCCAGTCGGCACAGTCTGTTGCGTTGATAAAACCGCCTGCTGCAGCTTTTCTCATATTTTCGGGAATGACACGCATTGTGTCGAGCATGGGAGTAAAGGCTGTGAGACACATTTTAACCGTGTCGAGTGCGTCAAAGATAGCCTCCTTGTCCTCCTGCATATCCTTGTTGTATGCAAGTGCAGTACCCTTCATAATTGTGAGGAGCGTCATATTGTCACCGAAAACTCTGCCGCTCTTACCACGAACAAGCTCTGCAATATCGGGGTTCTTTTTCTGCGGCATAATTGATGATCCTGTTGAAAAAGCGTCATCAAGTTCAATGAATTTAAATTCCCAACTGCACCACATAATGATTTCCTCTGAAAATCTTGAGAGGTGAACCATTATTATCGAAAGCACCGATGCAAATTCGATGCAGTAATCTCTGTCGGAAACACCGTCAAGAGAGTTGTTTGTAATTCTGTCAAAGCCTAGGAGTTCGGCTGTGATTGTTCTGTCAATCGGATATGTTGTGCCTGCAAGCGCACATGAACCGAGTGGCATTTCGTCCATTCTTTTAAGGCAGTCTTCAAGTCTTGAAACATCTCTCAAAAGCATTTCGCCGTAAGCAAGGAGATGATGTCCGAAGGTAATCGGCTGTGCTCTCTGGAGGTGAGTATAGCCGGGCATAACGGTTTCGCTGTACTTTTCAGCCTTGTCGGCAATAACCTTAATAAGACCTACAACGAGGTTTTTTACATTGACAACCTCTTTTTTGAGGTAAAGCTTGATGTCAACTGCAACCTGATCGTTACGGCTTCTTGAGGTGTGAAGTCTTTTGCCGTTGTCGCCGATTCTTTTGGTAAGCTCACCCTCGATAAAGGTGTGAATGTCCTCAGCCTCCATATCAATGTGCAGAGTACCGTTTTCGATATCCGCAAGAATGCCTTTAAGACCTTTTACGATATCGTTTGCCTCTTCTTCTTTAATAATGCCGCATCTGCCAAGCATTGTTGCGTGGGCAATGCTGCCCTCGATGTCTTCTTTATACATTCTGCTGTCGAATGAAATCGAGCTGTTAAAATCGTTAGTGGTTTTTGAAAGCTCCTTTTTGAAGCGTCCTTTCCAAAGCTGCATTATTATTTCTCCTTACATATAGATTGTATGGGCAAATCGACTGCCATACAGTAGCGGCAATCACTGATTGCCAATCGAAACGATTGTACAATCGTTTCGACTTAATTCAATTCATCTGCTTATTGTTATGCAATTATATATTCACATCTGTTCGTTTTGGTTTTACGACCAAAACGATTGGCGTTCGCTGAACGCCGCTACAATTGAGAAACGGCTTTCTTTGCACCAAAATATAGGGATTAAACGCATGAAATCGCATAAAAATAAAAAGGTGTAATAAACACTTATCGGGGCAGAGAAATTCCCTGCCCCTGATTATGTATGCAAATCAAAGATTTAATTATTTGATAAGGCCTTTCTTTGCACGAACCTTGATCGGAAGACCAAAGAGGTTGATGAAGCCTGCACTGTCGTTCTGGTCATAAACCTGATCTTCGTCAAAAGTAGCAATTTCCTCGTCATAGAGTGAATACGGGCTTGTTACGCCTGCATCAATGATGTTGCCCTTATAGAGTTTAAGTTTTACATCACCTGTTACATACTCCTGAGTGCTGTCAACGAAAGCTGAGAGAGCCTCACGGAGAGGTGTGTACCACTTGCCGTCATAAACGAGCTCTGCAAAAGCATTTGCAACATTCTGCTTGTAGTGGAGTGTGTCCTTGTCAAGGCAGATTTCCTCAAGCTTTGCATGAGCAGCATAGAGGATTGTACCGCCGGGAGTTTCATAAACGCCACGAGCCTTCATACCAACAAGACGGTTCTCAACGATATCTGTGATACCGACGCCGTTTCTGCCGCCGATTTTGTTGAGTTCCTTAATGAGTTCAACGCTGTCGATAGCCTCGCCGTTAAGCTTTGTGGGAACACCCTTTTCAAATGTAAGAGTTACATATTCTGCCTTATCGGGAGCCTGCTCAGGTGAAACACCGAGTTCAAGGAAGCCTTCCTTATTGTACATCGGCTCATTTGCAGGATTCTCAAGGTCAAGACCTTCGTGGCTCAAGTGCCAGAGATTCTTATCCTTTGAGTAGTTTGTTTCACGGTTAATCTTGAGCGGAATATTGTGCTTTTCAGCATATTCAATCTCATCTTCACGGCTCTTGAATTCCCATGTTCTCCAAGGAGCGATAATCTTCATGTCAGGAGCGTAAGCCTTGATAGCAAGTTCAAAACGAACCTGATCGTTACCCTTGCCTGTACAGCCGTGGCAAATTGCGTCAGCACCTTCGGCTTTTGCAATTTCAACGAGTCTTTTTGCAATGATAGGACGGGCAAAAGATGTGCCGAGGAGGTACTTGCCCTCGTAAACAGCACCTGCTTTTACTGTTGGAATGATATATTCGTCAACAAATTCCTTGTTGAGGTCTTCAATGTAAAGTTTTGATGCGCCTGTTTTGATAGCCTTTTCTTCAAGACCGTCAAGCTCTGTACCCTGACCAACATCACCCGAAACAGCGATAACTTCGCAGTTGTCGTAGTTTTCTTTAAGCCACGGAATGATGATTGAAGTATCAAGACCGCCTGAATATGCAAGAACTACCTTTTTAATCTTATTGTCAGCCATTTTTGATTCCTCCGGAATTTGGAAACACTTTATGTCGGTGTTTCCTTTAATTAATTTTTATTACTCTTACATTATACACTCTGTTTTCAAAAAATCAAGTGTTTTTTGAATAAATATTCAATGTTTTTTCAAATTTGCATTTTGGGGTACAAATTGACCGAAATCTGCTTTGTTTTCGCTGTATTATCGGTGTTTTTGGCGGTTGATATGTCACATTCTCCCCTGAATTTCTGAAAAATGTATATATGCACAAAAAATGAATATTCATTTTATTCATCTCTTTATGCATATTCATGCATACATATACACCCATTTTGCATATTTTTCATTTTGTGAAAACCGCTGAAATCACTTCAAAAACCTGTTGACACCGTATGTGATACCATATATAATATTATTCGGAAATACGAAAACAGGCATTAAGACAAATTGTTGAAGGTGAGGCGAAAGATGATGAAAACACTTAACGATTATCTTGCAATGTCATATCGTATGGAAATTGTCGAGGACAGGAACGAGGGCGGTTTTGTTGTATCATTTCCCGAGCTTCCGGGTTGCATAGCCTGCGGTGATACGATTGAATCGGCTGTTGCAAATGCAGAGAATGCTAAAAAAGCCTGGTTTGAAGCCGCCTTTGAAAGCGGAGTTGTAATTCACGAACCCGACAGCCTTGAAGAATATTCGGGACAATTCAAGCTGAGAATCCCGAAAAGTCTGCACCGCTCACTTGCCGAACATTCAAAAAAAGAGGGCATAAGTATGAATCAATACTGTGTCTATCTTCTGGCAAAAAATGACGCAGTCTATTCAAAATAGAATTTTGAAAGCATATTATATAAAACACAATTGTTGAAAGGAAGATTTATATGTCAGCATTCAAAGAGATAAATCCGAAAGAGATTGTTGAAAGTCCGTTTAAGCTTATCGGTGACGACTGGGCGCTTGTTACGGCAGGCGACAGGGAAAAATTCAACACAATGACGATAAGCTGGGGCGGTGTAGGCATTATGTGGGGTAAGCCCGTTGTATTCACCTTTATTCGTCCGCAGAGATATACATTTGCGTTTATGGAGAACGGCGACCGCTATACAATGAGCTTTTTTGATGAAAAGTACAGAGATGCCCTCAAATTCTGCGGTTCAAAGAGCGGTAAGGATTATGACAAGGTAAAGGAAACAGGTCTTACTCCTGCGTTTACGGAAAACGGCTCTGTATATTTTGAAGAGGCAAAGCTTGTTCTTGAATGCAAAAAAATGTACGCTCAAAGTCTTAATGCCGAAAGCATTGCCGACCGTGAAAGCGTTGACAAGTGGTATGACAACGACTTCCATAAAATGTACATCAGCGAAATTACAAAGGTTCTTGTAAAAGTATAATCGGTAATTTTAAATTCATCATGACAAAATGGCAGACAATCACACGGTTGTCTGCCATTTTCTATTTAAAAAACTGTACAAAAAAATGCCCCTCACATTTTGTGAGGGGCATTCCTTACTATATCGACTAAACGGAACGATATGTCAATTGCTTTAAAACTTATTAAAAGTTGCTGATGAGTTTTACAACAAACTTCTGAATAGTAGTAGCATCCTTAACTGTGATTGTGCTGTCATGGTCAACATCGGCAGCAGTAAACTGGTCGTTTGTGAATGCAACGAGCTGAACAACATACTTCTGAACTTCGGTTGCATCAAAAACTGTGATATCGCCGTCCATGTTAACATCACCAAGGGTTACATCGCCGACAAATACCGTTGATGCGTTTACTGATACTTTTTCAAAGCCTGCAATGCCTGTTACATCGCAAACCTTGCTGTTATTTACAACAGATGCCTGATTAAGCTTGTTGTCCTTTACATAACCTAATGTAAGGTACTGTGTGTCAAGATATACGCTTGCAGTACCTGAACCGATAACCTCAAATGTGAGTGAGATAAATGTATCTCCGTTGTACTGAGTAGGTACCTGTGGGTTAGTAAATATACCCTTAATTACATTGCTGTAAGCATTGTGAATAAGGTTTGACTGTGAAGGCATGATTGTCTGCTTGCCGTCTGCCTTGTTATCAGCCATGTTGAATTTGAGCTTGCTTGAATCATACTTAACAGCCCACTGTCCGTCAACAACGCCCATGTTTGAGTTGAGCTTGTAGAGAACAGTTACCTTCTTGCCGTCAGTGCTTACTGTCTTTGATGCAGAACCAAAGTAATTTGAAGTAGCGTTTACTGTGAGCTTCTGAGCAGGAGCAGTAGTCGGCTCTGTAGCTGTTGTAGGCTGTGTAGGTGCAGTCGGCTGAGTAGCTGTTGTTGGCTGAGTTGAAGTAGTAGGCTGTGTCGGAAGTGTAGGAGATGTAGGAACAAATCCGCTTTCAATGTTGCCGTTCTTCATAGCATATGAATATGTGCCGTTTACACCGTTTCTTGTTGCGTCAATCTTGATTGTGCTTGTTCCCTTGAGAGCTGATGTTGCAACTGTGAATGCACCTGTTACATCGTCTGCAGTAGCAGTATATGTCTTACCGTCAACTGTAACAGTTACCTTTGCAGCGCTGGCTGTAACACCTGATACAACGCTCTTGCCTGCAACTGCATATGTGAGTGTTGCAGGAGCAAGTACAAGTGCCTTCTGAGCTGACTTGAGGTCTGCAATCATAGCATTCATATCTTCAGCTGTTGTAGCGTCTTCGCCTGCTTTAATCATAGCCTCAGCTGACTTGAGAACCTTCTGAGCATTTGCCCAGCTCTCTGCTGTGTAGTCTGATGCTGTCATAGCAAGAATCTTTCTTGCTTCTTTCTTGAGTGATTCATAAGGTGAAACAACGATTGGCTTTGATGTAAGCTTGTATGTTGTACAACCTTCGTTTGTAATTTCGATTGTAGCGCCGTCTCTAACGCCTGTGATATCTGCTGTCTGACCTGAACCGCTGCTGAGAATAATGCTTACTTCGTCAACATTATCGAACTTAACAACATAGTTGCCGTCAGAATCTTTTTCTGTAAGAGCAACGCCCGGCCATGCGCCTGTGAGCTTCTGTGTATCATTCCAAGCATAGATTTTGTAGCTTGCAGATGGGCTGTAAGGCTTGATTGTTACGGAAACAGAACCCTCTGCAGGCTCTGGCTCGCTGCCGCCTCCCTGCTGATTACCGTTGGTTACTGTCTTAACCGATGCGTAATTGCCATTCTGAATTTCGAGAACAGCACCGTCATAAAGACCTGTGATATCGCCTGACTGTGAGCCGCTGCCGTTGTTGAGAACAACGCTGAATGGCTTGTCGGCTGAAACAGGAAGTGTGAGTTCATATGTGTTTGCCTGACCTGAAACGGCTGCTGCCTTTTGACCCGGCCATGCACCGTTGAGTGCTGTGCTTGCACCTGTCCAAGCGTAAACATTCGGAGCGCCTGCTGTGCTCTTGATTGTAAGCTTTGATGTCTGACTTGCTGTCGGACCGGGAACAGTTGTGCTCTGTGTCGGTTTGGTTGTTGGTTTTTCGTCGTTTTCGCCGAGCTTGAGGAATGTGAATTTAGCCTCTGAGCTTGCCTTGTCGTTTGTAGCCTCAACAGTTACTTCGATTGTATCGTTCTTGTAAGCTGTCTGACCGATTGTGAATGTGTCGCCGTCCTTAACAACAAACTTGTTACCGCCGTCAACAGAAACCTTTGCGCTGTCGCATTCCTTGAGAGAAACAGTAACCTGCTCTGTGCCGTAGAACTTCGGCTCGCCTGTGATTGATACAAGCGGCTGACCGTCAGCATTTTCCATAAGGATTGTGCCGTTTACACCGCTGTTGAAAGTTACCTTACCGTCAGTAACAACTGAAGATGAGTTGTCATAAGTATTGATTACATAGCTGCCGTCTTCCCAAAGAGTTGAAACATCAACAGTTACGCTTGAATTTTTGTTACAGCCGATTACTGCAGCTGCCTGATCTGTTACGCCGTTCTTATCGTATGTACGACCGAAAGCAACACCGCTTGTAGCTGAGAGCTTAACATTTGCGCCGGCACCGATGGATACATGCTTGTTACGGAACTGACCAACCTTCTGCCACTGAGCAAGAAGAGTTTTGTCCATGTTGTTCCAGTTCATATCACTTCTGAGTGCATGACCCGATCCGCCGTAACCGTCAAATGCAACGCCGGGATAGAGAGGACGGTTGGTTTCGTCACCGTAGAAAATCTGAACTCCGCCCGGGAGAAGGAGGAATGCAGCCGCATTGTAAAGCATTGTGTTCTCATCGCCACGGGTAAGTGTTTCATCGTGTGATGACATAAATGAAAGAACGTTAAAGCCTTCCTTTGTGTTGATCTGGTCTGCATAGCCCTGATATGTGTTTGCAACACTACCGCTTGCAAGAGCACCGCCGCCTGTAACTGCGAAGTTAATCATTGAGTCGAAGCCGCCCTCGGAATAGTATGTGTCGTAGCCTACACCGTGATCCCAATGCTCGCCTGTCATCCAGAAATCTTCTTTCCAGTCAGCACCTGCTTTGCCCTTGTTGTTGGATCTCCACTCTCTGAGAGCAGAAACACAAGCCTGCTTGAGCTGGTTCCAAGAAGCCTTATCAACATGCTTTGCAGTATCGCAACGGAAACCGTCAACACCGTACTCCCTAACCCACTCTGAAAGCCAGGTTGAAAGGTAGCCTGTTACTGTGTTTTTTTCACCGTATTTTGCGAGCTTCTGAGCATATGTACCTTCCTGAGTCCACTTTGTTTTGAGGATCGGAGGAATTGTAACATCCTTTGTCTGCTCTGTTCTGAAGTCGGGAAGTCCGCTGAGTGACATTGTAAGATCACCGCCGGCACCCTCTGTATATCCGGGAAGACCGCTGCGGATCCAGTCATTGCTCCACCATTTGCCCCAGTCTTCTGCTGATGTTTTATAGTCAATGTGGTCGTTTACTTCACCTACATCTGTGAGCTTGTATTTGAAGTCTAACGCACCGTCAAGGAGAGTACCGAAGCCGAACTGCTCCATATCTGCAACGGTGTTGTAGCCTGTGTGGTTCATTACGATATCCATGATAACTCTGATACCGTGCTCATGCGCTGTGTCAACGAGAGTTTTGAACTCCTCTTTTGTACCGAAGTTTGCATCGGTTTCGGTATAGTCAAGAACATAGTAGCCGTGATATGAGTAGTGAGCAAAGCCCTTACCTGAATCACAATAGCCGTGAGTCTGCTCATACGGAGCTGAGATCCAAATTGCGTTTACACCGAGGTTATCAAAATAACCCTCTTCAATTGACTGAGTAACACCTGCAAAGTCGCCGCCGTGGAATGTACCGGGGTTTGTATCCCAGCCGTCAAGCGGTTTGCCGTCCTTGTCAAGTGTTCTGCCGTATGAATGGTCATTTGCGGTGTTTCCGTTCTTAAAACGGTCGGTAAGCAGGAAATACACATTGGCATTATCCCATGTAAAGCCGTCATCCTCAACAAGTGAACCTGCGGCAGTTGATGATGCAGATGTGCTGCTGTCATCGGAAACTGTTGCAGCACTTGCCGAACCAAATGCTACGGAAGCACCGGGGAGAGCCATACAAAGTGTCAAAACGGCACTGAGCGCTCTCTTCATACTTCTTTTTTTCATTGTTTGATTACTCCTTTCAAAGCTTTTAAAACGTAGGGTCAAACATCCCTAGACAATTTGATTTTATCACAAAACTCTCACAAAAACTACACATAATCCTTTTATTTTGTAAAAATAGCAAGTTACACAATCTTTACACTGGAATTTTATGCAAAATTACCCTTGTCGCTCTTCTGTTTTTATTTATAAAGACAGTTTCAATTGCCCCCCTGCCGAAAATTACATAAATACGGTCGGGAATAATAAGATTTGTACTTAACAAAACTTTATTCCCGACCGCAATTTTCGCTTTTTAATTTTTATCTTATCTGAGTCTTACATTCAAAAATCTGAGTTTAAAGGTTGAGCCGACGCCGAGTTTGGAATCTGCGGTAATATATCCGCCTGTTTTTTCAACAATTGATTTTGCAAGCGACAGACCTATGCCGACGCTTGACGGGGATGAATTTCGTGCTTTATAGAACCTCTCAAAAATGTGGGGCAAATCCTTCGGGCTGATTCCGCATCCGTTGTCGCTTATGGTGATTTCCGAATACATACTGTTCCTTTCGGCAGAAATTTTGACATAACCGCCGTCGGTATGCTCAATACAGTTTTTTACAATGTTTGAAACCGCTTCGCAAATCCAGCGAAAATCGCAATTAAGCATAAAATCATTTTTGACGGTTTTTTCAATTCTCACATCACGGATATCGGCAAGAACCTCTGTGCGTGAAATGCACTCGTCAATTATTTTTTCAACCGACACATCTCCAAACTTCAATTCAACAGTTCCCGAATCAAGCATTGAGAGCGTGAGCAGACTTTTTACAAGGAAATTTATCGAATGGGCATTATGCGCTATATCCATAACAAAATCCCGCCTGATTTCAACGGGCATATCATCGTCATCAAGGATATTTTCGGTTGTAATCAAAATTGAAGTCAGCGGTGTTTTAAGCTGATGTGAAATGTCGGCAAGCGAATTTTTGAGGATTTCTTTCTCTCGCATTGAATTGTCGGCATACTCACGAAGCATTACCGTTGTTTTTTGAATCTCCTGCTTTAACAGCGACATATCGTCGTCGGTTGAGCCGTCAAGGTCGAGGTCGTACTCTCGGTTGTTTATTTTTTCAAGACATTTTACAATTTCAAGTCGCTGTCGCTTTTGCTTTTTACAGTATCTTATGAACACAATGCAGAGCAAAATTCCGAACACACAAACACCTGCGGTTGCAATCACAATTGTAATTGTTGCATAACTTCCGCTCTGAATGTCAACCCAGCCGCTGTCGGATTTTATTCCGTACTTTGCAAAGTCGCCTTTTATGCCGGCAGTGTCGCTGTTCAAAATTTGAGCAAGCTCCTTTTCCGAAATGTCGGGATATTGTTCCCTAACCTTTTCCGCAACGGCAATTATCTTTTTATCCGTGCTTTCACGAACAGCGTTAAAGCCTGCACCGATGCCTACTGCAACGGCACAACAGAAAAGTCCCGTTATCGCAAGCATTACCGCAAGAAATTTTGATGTGCTTTTCATTATACCTCCAGCCTGTAACCAAGGCCCTTTACGGTTTTAATCATATTTGTATCAAGTTTTTTGCGAAGTCTTTTTATGTACACGGTCAGCGTGTTGTCCTCAACATAATTTCCCGACAAATCCCATATGCGTTCAAGAATCTGTTCACGGGTCAGCACCTTGCCGCTGTTTTTGGCAAGCATTGCAAACAGGCGGTATTCAAGCGCCGTAAGCACAACAGGATTGCCGTTTTTGCAAACCTGTTTTTTGTCAAAGTCAATGCTGATGTCGCCAAAATTCATAGCCATAGTTTTGTCGAGCTTTTTGGTAATTCGTTTAATTCTTGCAAGTAGCTCACGGCTTGAAAACGGTTTTGTTATGTAGTCCTCCGCTCCGAGGTCAAAGCCTTTTACAATGCTGTCCTCATCGTCAAGTGCGGTGAGAAAAATCACGGGAGTTTCGCACACTCTTTTTATCTCGTCACAAAGTTCAAAACCGTTGCCGTCGGGAAGCGACACATCAACAATAAAAAGGTCAAAGTCACCGCCGAGAGAGTTAAGGGTTGATTCGGCATTTTCGCACAACGCAACCTCAAAGCCGTTTTGTTCAAGAGTGTAAACAAGTCCTTTTGAAATTGCACGGTTGTCCTCAATAAGAAGAATTTTCACAACAAGTCCTCCAAAATGAAATTCGGGCGGATTAAATCAATAATCCGCCCGTCAGCAATGAAAACATACAAAATATTGTGGTATCTGTTGTCACAACTACATTATAACAGAGTGTAAAACTATTGTCAACAAATTTCAACAAAATACAGTCTGCTGGCAGAATATGATGCTCAGATATTGTCATTTCTGATTGTTTCAATAATATTTTGTTTATTAACCTTCGAGATTGAGTATTTCATAATCAGCCATACCACAATAAATACAGCCACAATACTAATCAAAATCGCTTTCCACGGGAATACAAAGCTTATTGGAACGTTTCCTTTTGAAAATGCCGAGAAGATTGCAAATACACCGAGAACGCCGAGAGGAATACCGATAAGCAAAGATTTTATGCCGTACATAAGGCTTTCGAGGCGAATCATACGGTTAAATTCTTTCTTTGTCATACCGATAGATTTAAGCGATGCAAATTCCTTGCTCCTCAATTGCATATTGGTTGAAATTGTGTTGAAAATGTTTGTAAGTCCGATAAGCGAGATAACACCGATGAAACCGTAAACAAATATCCCGACAATCAGCATAATGGCATTGAACTGTCTTACGTTTTCTTCATAGTCAAAAATGTAAATGCTGTCGTCCGCACCTTCCATAGACTCAATGCGGTTTGTAAGCGAAGTGTGGTTCGATGTATTGGCGTAGAGGGTAATATAGCATTCGTGTTCGCCAAGCTGAGGTGAGATTACACCCTGTTCACCGATTATCAATCCCTGACCGAAAATTGTTCCTTCGCCGATTACAGAATCAGCCGACTTTGGAATTTCATCAAACACTGACGAAACCTTTAATTTGCCTGCTATCAGCTCATTTCCGTTATCATCATTTCCGTAAACGATAAACTTTGTCGGAGCGGTTTTGCCGAACAGTTTCATTGGCTTGGAAGAGTTGCCACTCTCACTGTTATCGGGGGTTACCTGAGAATACACAAGTACACCGCCCTTGACCTTGTTGTAGTCAAGTTCCAATTCCCTGCAAATCTTAACAAATGTATCGTGTTCAAACTCAAGAAATTCCACGCTGAATGACTTTGTACCGTCAGCATTGTCATAAAGGAAATTTTCTCCGCATTCGTTAACAGGCACATCTGCCGACACATGACCGTACTGTAAACCGACTGTCAGATAATTATCAATTTCAGGCATTTTTTCAATTGTCTGAGCCTGCTTTGTATCAATTCCGGAAACCATATAGCTGTAGTCTGTTTTGCCGTAGTAATGCTCTGTATATGTCATTCCGTAGTCCATAAATGCCGAAACTGCAATGAACATTGCAACGCTGACTACAATTGAGATAACCGTTGTGCGATACTTTTTCCTACTGCGTTTAAGGCTCTTTGAGGCGATTTCACCGCCTACACCGAAAAGCTTTTTTGTAAGTTTCGAGGTGCGGTAGGATTTGTTGTTCTTCACCTTGATATCCTTGTTGCCTCTGATTGCAACAAGGGGCGGAATTCTTGACGCACGAAGTGCAATGAAGAATGATGAACAGAATATAGTAACAGCCGAAAGAACAATTGCACAAATAATCGGAATTGTCGGAGTTACAAAGACAAATTTTGCTCCGTTCAGCATATCCCCGAGAACGCTGTTGAGTATTGTAATAAGAATTGCGTTTACACCGAGTCCGAGAAGTATGCCGAGAGGAATACCGATTAAGCCGAGAATAAATCCCTCAAAAAGCACATTCCTGCGGATTTGCCTTTTGGTTGCACCGACCGACGCAAGCATACCGTACATACTCGTTTTCTCTGTAATTGAAATTGCAAAGCTGTTGCGGATTACAAACACGCTTGCAAGCATTACTATAATAATGATAATAACGGCAAGGCTGAAAATCACAGTATTTGTTGCGTCATTTGAACCGTAGCCTTTCATACTGAGGAGTATGGAATTGAATTCGTATGCATTTATTCCAGAGGTCTGCTGATCTTCGGGTGAAATTTCATCGCTGATTACATTACTCATATCATCAGCTTTAAAGCCTAAAATATCCGCTGTATTTTGAAGATAATTGCCTTCGCTCTGAGGAGTATAGGCGATATACAGCTTATTCATATGCTTTGTTCTGATTGCCTCGATAGGTGCTTTTTCATCAGACACGGTATATATCATAGAAAGATTTGACGGATCATAGAGTTCGCTCGTTTTCGGTCTTTCAATAATACCCGTTACGGTATAGGTTCTTTTTACCGTGTCAATAATGCTGCACTTATTAAAATCTTTTTGCAACAAATTATGAATGCCTTCCTCATCAAGGACATTGCCGTCCTTGTCGGTAAGCACACCGACATCAAGTGTGATTTTGTCGCCAATTTTCACATCTTTTCCGTCCTGTGTTTTAAACGCTTTTGTAACAACAGCCTCACCCGAATTTGTGGGGAACTTGCCCTTTATAAGGTCTATCTTAAAACAGTTGCCGTAGGTATTTTCGCTCATGGCAAGAACGCTGTAATCGCAGATTTCGCCGTCAGCATTTTTTGTCCTGGCATATCCGAGCCTTTCTTTATAAAAGGCATTTTCAACATTGCGGTTATTGCGAGCCGTTTCAATTACTGAATTGTCTATAATATCAAGTGCAACATCATAGTTACCACCATAAACCATTTGTGCGTCAATCATAGTCTGTCGGCCGCTGAGTGCCATTCCCGAAACAACCGTAATAAGTGCCGCCGAGAGCATAATGCCAACGATTGTAACAATTGTACGCACCTTGTTAAGCCGCAGGTTTTTAAGAGTAAGCTTGTTGAGAAGTTTCATAATCAAGCCTCCTCAACGATTTTGCCGTCGCTGATTGTTATGATTCTGTCTGCCTGTTTTGCAATGTCGAGGTTGTGCGTAATCATTATAACAGTCTGTCCGTAACTCTGATTGCACATTTTGAGCATACTCATAACCTCTTCGCTTGACTTTGAATCAAGGTTGCCTGTCGGTTCATCGGCAAGCACAAGAGACGGATTGTTAATGAGCGCTCTGGCAATAGATGTTCTCTGTTGCTGACCGCCCGAAAGCTGGTTTGGAAGGTGTTTTCTTCTTGCACGCAGTCCGAACGAATCAAGAATCATCTCAAGTCTTTCTCTGTCAACACCTCTGCCGTCAAGGTC
>OJNI01001100.1_pt1 | contig 16446 bp, 23 predicted proteins | sample 1597441 | NCBI WGS metagenome assembly OJNI01 (sample SAMEA2452131, study PRJEB22498) | human gut metagenome | reverse complement strand
AGCCTTACCTTCAAGAAACTGTACTTTTAAAAACATAAATACTCTACGACCTTTAGGAATTATCTCCATTGCATGTTCAATAAACTCTTTTGCATATTTATATGGTGGATTAGTTAGTATGTCTCCCTCCCAAACACCATCATATGTAAGAAAATTAATTCCACCTTTGCCATAACCTCTATAAACTAAATCGGTGGAATACACATCGTAACCATAATCTTTTAATCTATCAGATAAATCCCCTCGTCCACAAGCACACTCCCAAATAGGCTTATCAAATGTCACTTTTCCATCTCTAATAAGAACATCTATTGCTATAGGGTCAGTTGCATAATAATCTTCATTTTGTCTTTCTTTGTCAGTGTGGTTACTTGCACCTAATGTTTTAAAGATACTGTTCTTGTTTCCTGTCCAATCTTTTTCTATTGTATTTTTCAAATTTGTTCACCTTTAATTAGTACCTGCGCAGGTTTACTCACTGTGAACATTCTTATCCTTTCTAAATCTTGTTTTGTAGCTACAATAATATATCCTCTATTTGTTTTCCGGAAAGTTTGAGCAGAATTGCTCTGTTGAATTAAAATTAATCTATTTTATAACATCTCTAATATCTTTACCATCTATTTCATTGCCAATAGAATCCCAACCTTTACATAAATCTCTTGCAAACAATTCTACTCTTGGTAAATCACCACACAATGAAACAATTTTATCTCTTATTTCTTTTGGTTTTTCCGAATGCTCTGTTTTTGGATATTCTATAATCTGCTGTACATTTCTTGCATTTCTCCAATACTTACCTTTACGAGCAATCAGACAATATTCAGCATTTGAAATCGTATACTTGCCCAATCCGTCTTTACGAACTTCGGACATATCATTTTTCATTTTTACCCATACAAATCCAACCGTTGCATATTTAAAGCCCCACGCTTTAATAAGTTCAAATCCTTTTTCTAAGAACGGTGACGTAACCCATAAAAATAGAAAACAATCATCTTTGGTAATATTGTCTATGGGTAATTCACACAAATCCTTAAACTTCATTACATCATAGTGCTTGTCTGCCATCCCCCCCCCAAAATTCACCATTAAGATTTTTGGTATTGCCGTAATCCCAAGGAGGGTCTGCATAAATAATGTTGTATTTTTTGTTCATTCTATTCCTTTCGTTTGACAGCTATAATTTACTCTATATAATCATCATAAATTATTATGTGATATTTAATATTGTACTTTTCAAATAAGTCGTCGTATTCAAAGCCATCATTTTCACGGGAGAGTATAATAACACCTTCTTTGAAGTCATCAATTAATTGACATAAATCATTAATTTCAACAATAATAACGTCCTGAGTACCAAAGCCATCGAAAATGTAATTGTATATAAAACATTCATCTATAGATGGCTGATAGTTATTTAAATTAGGATATTTCTCAAGTATCCATTTCCCGCCCATAAGCGTTGCCGATGTTATCAAACACTTCATATTTTTATTTCTCCATTTCTATGTATTGATGTAATCCATTAAAAAATATAATTCGTTAGTTATTCTCATTTCTATATTTTTCAAATTCCTCAATAACTCTATTTGCTTTACATGTTTCAGGATATTCATTTAAGTAACATGCATCGCAACTTGCTGGCGCGTCTCTTATGCAATCACACAATATCTCAATCACATCAATAGCATCATATATCAAATCAGTATCCATTTACATCAATTCCTGCATATCTTCATCTGAAATCTCTTTGTAGTCTACTTCATGTCCAAGATATCTTAGTAGTTCTACCCATTCTTCTTTAGAAATTTGATGATTGCATGTTTTAAAATCTCCACATTGAAGAATTGACCAATCATCAGACTCGTTTGTTGTAAATTTTATTTTGTTATCTTTCATAATGTTATTCTCCTTTATTTTATCTAAGTTCAATTTCAGCATCTATTTACATTAAAATCTTATCTACAACGCCATATTCTATTGCCTTAGAAGAATGGATATAGAAATCTTTCTTTGTCACACGAACATTCCTAATAACATCTTCAGGAATTTTTGTTCTTTTTATTACGTATTCTTCGTTTTGCTTATTAATGTTGTCCATTTCGACCCTGTTTTCAACAAAGTCTTGGTGTTTCCCGTCTCTCCAATAAGACATCTGATGATACATAAACACTGAATGTTCAAGACAAAATCTTTTATGTCCTGCTAAGAAAATGTTAAATGCTGCACTTTGCGCATATCCAAGACAATATGTATAAATTGGAGTTTTGCTTGCAAGAATTATATCAATTAAACCCCACATATCATCTATTGAACCTCCATAAGAATTAATATATAATTTGATTGGCTCACGGTTATAGCATAATATTTTTTTATCTTGCTCTTTATCTTCTCTAATTAAGTATAAAATATCCCACATAAGTTTACCGGCGGATTCATTATCTATATTATCCGCCAAAAAAAATGTTCTTTTATTAATATCAATGTATATATTATCTCTTGTTGAACCCATATATTCCTCCTCTTGAAACTCACATTTCAATCATTCTTCTCTAATATAAATAATTTTTCAATCGCCTTATCACCAACTGTTCTATCTGACTTCTGTAAAACCTTGCGTTCTTTTTGCCAAATACATTTAAAGTCATCCGGCATAGAATATTCACTAATTATTACTATATTATTCTCCGAAAGTTTACGAAGGAAATCATAAAAAGAATTGTAGTCAATAAACTGCTTAGAATATTGTTTTGTCCCCTTATATGGTGGATCAAAATAAAATAGACAATTTTTATACCCTGTAAAATCCTTGAAGTCACAACATTTAATATCAATATCTTTTAACTGTGTAGAATCTTCTTTTAAATTTTTCAATCTTTCAGCATATATGTTTCTCTTGCCTGTTTTATCTCTCCCATAGCCGCCATCAAAATATCGTCCCCCATAACTTGCACAATAGCCGATTAATGCTATATATTCCTTGGAATATTTATTTGTTCCTTTTTTTCTATTTTCTCTTACGTCCGCATAATGTTCAAACGAACAATTTGCAGGTGCAATAGACAAATCATTATCACTTTTTATGTATTGAAGCAATGAAATTAATTCATCATTTATATCTGATGCTATACGATTATCACATCTGATTTGTTTTATTATCGAACAACTGCCACACATGGGCTCTATATAAGTTGTAATATTATTCTCATCAATGTATTTTTGAATAATTGGCACTAAAAATTTTGCTAATCTACTTTTACTTCCTTGATATACCATTTAACTACTTGGAGTAAGGAATTCCTTTTTGTGTACACGAACCTCCGCTCCTTTCATTATTTTTTATATTCTAATTTTATCTTCGATTTCTTAATCAAAATTTTAATCTGATTTTTAACTGATAGAAACATAACCACAACTGTTCGGTGCAATCAAATTCAAATCAATAATCATTTTCCCGTCAATATATTCTTTATTAATTTCGATATTTTTGATTATAATTGCATCTTCTGTTATTTCTGTTATTTCACCTATGTAATGGTTATGACAATTTGATTTTTCATTATATATCATAAATGCAATATCCTGCCCGATAAAAAAGTTCAGATTATTATCTGTCTTTAAAGTCTTTGTCGTTTTAATGCTATATTTCATATATTTGCATTTTCTCCTTTCAACAATAGTTTCATTTGCAATCTTATTCGTCATATTGCTCCATTGGATAAATATTGCCGTCTTCCGTAACATAATACATTTTAAAGTAAACACCACAATCTTTATCAACAGAGGTAAGAATTATCTTTACCGGTTTTTCGCCCTCAAAGTCATCAGAAACTTTCACACCCACTTGATTAAGGCTTAAAGTTGTAACCGATACATTATTCGGATTTTCACATGCCACTGGCAGAACAACTTTGTTTTTATTTTTCTTCATATTTAATATTCTCCTAACACTAACTCAATATTGTTAATAAAATTTTCATTGCCTGTCTCTTTCGTCCAACAAACATTTGTACCTCGATATTTCACTTTTCCGTCAGACGGAAGAATACCTATATTAATAAGAAGCTTTTTGATTACTTTTGCTTGGTCATCAATGTTTTTGATACAACCTTGTCCATGAATATACGAATTTTTAGGAAGAGAAATGTAAATAGTATTTTCACCCACATTCACTCTCTCAACACATATTCCATGTTTCAAAAATGTTCCTAATAATGCTCTAAATGTTATTTCATATGCCATAAGCACCTCCGTCATGTTTTACTCATTTTTAACCACTATATATTGTATTTACATTTTAAATATCATCTATATATAGTGCTAAAATCTCTTTGAAATCTCAGATTCATTGGATTATACTCCATTTACGTTACTCACTTAACACAAGCCAAGTTTATAATCGTTGGGTGTAAACCTGCACCCTCTATTCCATTGATAAAAATCTTTGGAAATACCTTCTTCATAATTTGATATGCTCCATTTACATCTGCATTTATTTTCTTTCCACAATCCGCAATAAATAATCCTCTATATACTCTGCGTTCTTTTCTATAATTCTCTTTTATAGGATCTTCATTGTCTAAAAACGATGTCCCAGAAGTATAAGATTCTTCATTCTCTATAAACCGAATTCCATTATTCTCACACTTATATGAAAGTATTTTAATAAACAGTTCATAGGGAATATATGTGAAATTTTGCATACCTTGTTTCTTTTGTTTCCATTCATTGTTGTGCCCTACGACCAAAGTATCAATTCCATATAGAACACACCAATCAACTACATATTTACTAATACAATGCATCTGATATTTAATCATTTCATACCGTCTATTCGTAAGTTTTTGTAATTTCTTTGACCAGTCCTTATCATTTACTTTCTTCAATTCTGATTGAATATTTGCCTTTTGTTTATTATAGAACTGATTAATTGACTTAATAATTCCACCTTTAACAGCTATCGGATTTTCACTGATGTTGTTTACCATAGTTATAAAATTATTAATTCCTATATCAATAGCAACTATCCTGTCAGAATTTTTTGGAATATCAGGCACTTCAATTTCATATACAATTTCCATTACATAATACAAACCTTTTGGCACAAATCTGCACTGTATTAGCCGTCCTTTCGCATGTGTCCTTACCGTATATCCCTTGAATGGTTTAAATGATATTCTAAATAAGCCATCTTTTAATGTACATTGAATATTTTTAAGCGAAAACACTTGCCGTCCATCCTTTTTTAAATATTTGGGAATTTTAGGTTTTCCCAAATACTTGATAGGATTTTTTGAATAGTCTTTAATAGATACTAAAAATGATTTCCATGCCTTATCTAACATTTGAATAGTCTTTTGAGCTGCTTGTGATCCACATTCTTTGTAACAATCCATATTTTGCATTAATTTCTGTATATCATATGCACCTAAAATTCTATTATTTTTTACAAACTCTTGTCTTAAAATATAATTTGCTTCATTATATACATTTTTGGAATAAAAACAATATCTATCAACAACCTCAAACATTTGATGTCCTTTTCTTATAATCTGTTGTTCTGTTCTTTTTACCTTAATTATTTATCACCGCATTTCCAATATTTTTTATACCATTCTAAGCCGCTCCATATTTAATAACCACATGTATTTATTCTCCTTATAACAATTCTTCTATACTTTTGTTTATTGCTTCTTTGACGGCTTTTGTTCTAGATAATTTTTCAGACAATTTATCGGCTGCAATCTTGATGATTTCATCTTTATTCTCGGCTAGAAAATTTTGAATATTATCATCAACCATTTCTTTTAACTTCTGAGTATAATCACAATTTGTAATACTTTTCTTACCAACAAGTGCCTTCATGCAATCGCCTTTTATCTTATTGGTCACTTGCCTTTCTACGCTATTTTCAATGTTTCTTTTTATTTTGTCATCATCTATACTGATTGCAAATTGAACAATATGTTCCATATAATCACCCTTCCTCTATATACTTGTCCCAATTCACCACAACATACTCTTTATAGCAAGGATAATATGTTGTAGTTACCGTCTGTTCCTCACACCAATCATCCAACAACTTTTGCAAAGAATCATTATCGCAAACATATTCGGCATCTTCTTCTAATGCGGAGCAAGCGTCCGAAACAATTTCATCTGCATCAATATGAATTTTTTCTTCTGATGTAACCCATAATCTTGTTGGTCTTATGCCAAGGTCATCAAACAGCTTACTATAGTTATACATAAAATCTTCCGCAAAATCATCGACTGTAGAGTAATATTCATCGGTTTCTGCACAATAAAGCATAGTCGTTACATCTTTTTCGTCAACTTCTTTTGCTTTAGGTATAATTTCTTGCCACTTCTGTTCTTGTGCTTTTAAATCTTCTGCCAGTTGCCCTTCACAATTACAATGACCTTTATAAGGTCTACCACAATACTTACATATTTTTTGCACACCGTTAAAACAATGTGGACAAAATGAAAGAGCTTCGGTTCTGTAAGAGTAACTTTCCAAACTATCTCCAATTCCGAAAACACGGGTGTTAATCTTTACTCCAAGACCATGACATTCTGGACAAATTCGTTCATTTGCATCAAGGTCTTTTATGAGGATTTTAGGAAATATCTTTTTGACCGTTTTATATAAATTAATTTTTTCTCTATGTATCGCCATTAATATATTCTCCTTCCTATTAATCATAATGCAATTCTTTATTACTTGTTCGTATCTGCACGTAAAGTTCCGGCGAATACATAAAACCTAAGTAGTTTGTTCCTTCACGCTCATAAGTAAGAACATTACAATCATTTGTAATGTTATCTATGTAAAACATTGCTTTTTGTATTACCGCTTTACGTTGTAAAAATTTAAAATGCCTTCTAATCTTATTGGCACACCATAACCAACCATAACCCATTCCTTCAACATCAACACATGTATATTCGTATGGAAATTCTTCATTGTCATAGTAAAATGCATAAACATCTATATACTTTGCTTTAAAGACTTTTGAAAAATCAATATTTTTCTTGGGTTGCATTCCATAACCGACTTTATCTATCTTGTACTTTCTCATAATATCTACCAAAGTCATATAATTGTCCTCCTAAGTCATTGTTTTATATCAGTTCTTGTCGTATTAACTTCTGCCAAATTAGAATATCCAATCTTAAAACTTTCCTTGACCCTTTCTTGAATTTTATTATCAATAGTATCTTGTACTTGCTTATATATTTCTGCCGATTTTTTATCCGAAAATGCTACACAAGGTGATGTAAATATAGGATAAAGAAACATCTCTTTTATTTGTCCTTTATTCAACATTTTCCTAATCGTACTCTCAAAAATGTTATATACATATATCGGCGATTTCTTATCCCACATATCGTATTGAAGTTTTCTTGAATAAGCTTGTTTGATTATTTCTTTTGACGGAAACAATTTCTCTAAAGAATTTCTATTTATCTTTTCCCTCCTACCAATCAAATTCATTTGAATATCATTACATAGATTTATTTCAAATTTCTTCATTCCAAGTCCTCCATATTATAATTTTTTCTTATATATTCACATAAATCTTCCATTGTTCTTTTAATATACCAATCATTCTTGAATAGCTTATTAACTCGACAAGTACAAGAATATTTCGATCCATATTTTTTGAAGAATTTTAGATTAATACTAATACTCAACAACGGCACTTTAGTGAATCCATCCGTTAGCCACTTCTTAAACCACTCCATGATTACCACCTATATTTTTGTCAAAAGAGTTCTAAGTGGTTCTCTTGTTATATTCTCTTTCGCCCACAAGATATAACTTGGGTCAGTGTGAACAACATCTGTCAATTTTTCACCGTTATGTTTGCCAAAGGTCAATATATATGTATCAATATCAGGCAATTCTTCTTTTGGAATGTCTACTCCACCCAAGGCTGAAATAACCTCGTCGGAATAACTCATATCAAGATTTGACCTACTTGCTAAATAATCACACATATGTACAAAAAATTGCTCGTCATTTTCTGGTTTTGGCAAAACAGTTTTACTTCTTTTTGTAGAATCCCATTCACCACTATGACTTTCACATAATCTTGCGATATAGGCTTTCGTTTCAGTATCTATATCGTGCTCGACATTTGTATTCCTCACCCATTCGCCGGCAAGTAGTGGATGTTCATGGACTGTATATCGAGAGCCGTTCAATCCGCACTTGATTGCATCATGAAAAATTGGAGTGCAACGTAAGCAGTCTCTTTGTCTTTCATTTGTTTTTTCTTTTACATACTCCAACCCAAGTATATAATTCATAACTTCTGCAAACATAAGAATATGAAAAATCTGTCCATGAGGTTGACACTGTGTTTTATTGTGATACTTAAATGATGTACTACTTGGAATTGTAAAGATATAATCTGGAATTTCCTTAATCATATCTGTACAGTAGCTTTTTATTTCCTCTGTTTCAAATTTATTTAATAGATTTTCAAAAACTTTTATCTTGTCCATAATTCCTCCGTTATTTTAATATCTTTGAGTCCAAGCAATTTTTACATAGCTCGTATATCACTCTGCCCATATATTCTCTCTTTATAAAATAAATGTGCATATTATTACGATTCTGCCATGTTAATAATGTTCTGAAAAACGATGTCGGATTCAACTTTGATTTATAGTTCTCTGTAAAAATATCCTCTATGTTATCATTCTCTATAAGAAGATAATTTTTCTCTATATTAATCATTCGATTAAACTCTTTAAAAATTCTATCGTCATCTTTAGACGCATTAGCAATATTTCCAGCTAGTTCACTTACTGAATTTTTACGTTCAATGCAAACCTCATCACTAAAATAAGTGTCGATTGAGAAGCCCAATTCGGGGCAACTCTCAACCATAAGACCATAATCGCCAGTTTTTAATGCTCTTGATTTCCATTTGATGTTATTTTTATCAAACCAATCAGTGACCGTTTTATTATTTTGTTCTCTGGTATCGACTAAAATAACCATGTGCGATAATAATTCCTTATACTTCTTGTCTGTATAATATTTTTTCATGTACATCTCCTAATAAATTTGATACTCAGAAATCCACCATTCTTGCTCATCAGTTTTTTGCCATTCGCCATTAATCTTTTTCATCTTTGCTTTTTTATACTGATTTGTAACTTTTACAATATCGCCACGTTTGATAGGATTCTGCTTAAATATTTTCTTACTGATTTTTACGGGGATAGTGTTACCATTTGCTAATGCATATAGCTTTAATCTCGGCGAATAATCGACATTCAAATCTAAAACTACGCAATAACCAGCCAATTTTTTATCAACAATGTCTACATATCCAAGATTTTCAATTTGGTAAGCAATCTTTGTTCGTATATCAGTTTTCTCTTTTGGAATATTTTGTAGTAATTTATTCAACAACTTTATGCTATCCAACTCCATAAAAGTTAGTGGTGTCTCCTTGCCTGAACATTCTTCTAATACTTCAAAATCAAGTCCGTACTCTAATGCCTTCGCCTTTCCTATCTGTTTTTTGCCGTAATACTTTGCGAATAAATAATCACAAATAAGTAGGTAGCGAATACCCCCAAACTCTTCAAAGAAATCTAGTTTAATCAGTGTTTTTAGTTTCCTACTGTCAACCTTTAGCTCAGAAATTCTTACCAATAAGTCAATGAAAGTATCAAATTTTTCGTCTTTAATTGAATATAACTTATTGGCGGTATCTTCGTTTAAATACTTTACAGATGCTATACCCTTGTAGATACCATCTTTATCACAAGAATATTTTGCAGTAGAATGTCTAAATTTAATACTATGGATTGTAATACCAAACTGCTTTGCTAATTCAGTGCCAAGTATAATATCGTCTTCATTATTTGCATTGTTAAGATATGCAGTAATAAATTCTTTTGGATAATAATATCTAAGATATGCGCACATATAACCAATCATTGAATATCCCGTAGAATGATTAAAACCAAACTGATAATTTGAGCTGTCTTCAATAATTTTTAAAAACGCCTGAGCCTCTCTTTCCGCAATAGTTCTTGGCTGAGAAGACATATTACAATATCCTTCGAGAATAGATGGTAGTGCAGCTTCCAGTCTATCTTTCTGCTTTCGACCGATAGCCCTACGTATATTATCAGCGTCGCTACCGCTCAATCCACAAATGTTTGTAAGAAATTTAATTGTGTCCTCCTGAAAAATAAGAAAGCCATGGTTGTCTTCCAACAATTTATCAATTAGCTCCGATGGGTTTTTATTTGGTTCATGTGATAACAGTCTGTCCCTGTATGATTCGCCCGAAGGTCTAATTGAAGCGTTTACAAGAGATAAATCATTTACACAATGACATTCAAACTTTTTCATAGAATCGTAAGCAAATTTGGATTCGAATTGAAATATTCCTACTGGGCTGTCCGCAATATGCGCCCATACCTTTTCATCATTCCAATTCACAGCGTGAGATTTTGGATACGGAATATGTGCTAATTCACATGTATCCTTAATGATTTCAATATTTTTTAGACCAAGTAAATCATATTTTACCAAAGATACCTCATGAATTTCCTCCATATTTATACTTAAAATCCGTTTACCATCTTTAGTCCAAAACGTCCCATAATTATCAGGAAGCGTTACTGGGCTTACAATAATGCCGGCTGGGTGCATTGATTGAGAAATTGCAGTCCCTACAAGTCCATCAAAATAATAGAATAACTTAGGATATAAATTTTCCTTCAAGTTTTTTAATAATCTTTCGTTAAAATTTAATTTATTCCTTAGTTCTTCCAAATCTTTTAAACACTTTATATTACTTTCATATCCCTCTGTAGATTCAATTTTTTTAATCTTATTTTTACAATCTGTAATTCCATCTGTAAATAACGAATATTGTGCCTTTATTTCTTTAACCTCTCCTAATGGCATATTAAAAGCTCGTCCTATCTCGTCGATAGTACCTTTATCTGAAATAGTGCCAATAGCCAATACATAAGCCGTATTATCAATGCCAAACTTCTCAATGATATGTTCATATACAAGATGTCTTTGTGATGGTGCAATATCCAAATCAATATCACCAATTTCTTTTCTATCTTCATTGGCAAATCGAGAAAATACGGTATTCCATACAACAGGGTTTACGTCAATAATGTCTGTCAGATATGCGATAGTAGATCCGCCAACAGAACCTCTACAGAAACCAATCGGAATTCCATTATCCCAACACCAACATACCAATTCAGACATAAAAAGCATAAATCCAACCATACCAATTTTCTTGAATACACGAAGCTCCTCTTTTATATTCTCTTCATATCGTGGATCTGGTTGAATAATTCCTTTTTCAAGTTTCTCATGATACATTCTATAGATACGCTCTATAAAAACGTCCTCCTCATTATCATATAGAATAGGATATTTAAAAGTCGTGTCAAGTTCATAATCTGTGACTGAATCTGCCATACGATTAGTATTTTCGATAGCTTCTAAAATAACATCCATAGGCAAGGCATTTTGTTGTCTAAACATTTCAACCAATTCATCATACGATTTATATGTAAGATCAAATTCGTCTTCGTTTGAAAACTCAATATGTTTTGCTTTCTGAAGGATACTCCTACATTCAGCCTTATAACTATTAACACTATGAGTATCCGTTCCTGCTATCAAAGGCTTATTGTATTTTTTTGACATTTCATAAAGCATTTTGTTATACTGAATTTGAGCCACAGACTTAACATGTGGCTGAATTTCGTAATAATCATACGTTTGCATTAGTCTGTCATATACGGTTTTTGCGTGTTCCAATTCTAATTTTACTTGTTCTATTTGCAGATCAAACGCATTATTTGACGTTTCTACACATTGTTCTATGTATATATCATAAGAAATATTATGATTAATTGTACTGTCTTTCACCCATCGTTTTTTTGCATCTTCGGAGTCCAACTCAGTATATAGGTTGTCAGCTTCTGTTTCTTTATTTTTCAGTATTTCAGATATTCGTTCGTCAACACGTTTTTCAACAAAATTAAGATATTTATTTAACGGAGATGCAAGGCAGGCAGAAATTTTAATAACATTATCAGAAATTTTAAAAAACTCATCAAATGTAATTCTTGGTTTATAATATGTATGATCTGGTTGTGTAGACAAATCCACCAAAGTATTTATTTCCTTGACACCTTCAAAATTTTTGGCGATAAGAATCGTATGATAATTATCTCTCATTTTTGATTCAAGCGTGGCTGTTAAGTAAACTTCTACACCATGTAGATATTTTAACCCCTTGCTATTTGCATACATTTTCTTTTCAATATTGTTGTAAATATTGCCGTGCTCTGTAAAACAGATAGCCTTTTGTCCGAGCTCTACTGCTTTATCTACATATAATTTGTAATTTGTGCAACTATCTAACAATGAATCTTCTGTATGTAAATGATATACTGTATAGTTAATAATAGCACCCCCCCTATTCGTACGAATCGGTTTCAGGATTATAACTCCTGATATTTTCTTTATTTTTCTTACTTGTTGGTTGTGGTTTATACTCACAAGCATGATTTCTCTGTCCGCAAAGATAGTTACAGTAATAATAATCTGGGTTTGGTCGCCACTCTTTTTCATTCTCTATCAATTCAAGAGTGTCTTTCGCCCATTGAATAGCTTCTTCATATTCTTCTTGCACCCACGGTATTTCTATCCATTTTTGGTCTTTGAACATATTCCACTTCAATTTCGAAACTGAACCATATTCTTTTATTACTGGAATTGAATACAAATAAAGTTGTCGTTTAAATTCTAAGAAATGTTGCTGATCAGATTTGCTAATCTTACCACTTTTCAAAATTTTAATACTTGCAGATTTGTGGTCTATAATAATAATTTCACCAGTCTCTTTATCTTTTACAAGTAAATCTATATATCCTACAAAGTTCTTATCGTTGATTTTAAATTCTACTTTCTTCTCAACTCCAAGAATTTCATATTTTTCTAAGTCAAGGTCAATGTTGTTAAGGTAATCAACCCCTTTGTCATAATACGATTGTCTTATATTCACGAATTTGTTTGGTGGAGCATCGTGAGGAACATCACAGTCGAAATGTTCCTCATAATACTCATTCAACTCAAACAAGGAAAGTTCACCTTTTTCATATTTTTCAAGAATTTTATGAATAAGTGAGCCATATTCTCCAAAAAATCCATTTTCAGACTTATTACATTCAATATAGTGTAAATAAAATTCATAAGCACAATTATAAAATGCATTTAATCTTGAAAAACTCCATGTCATTGTGTCTAATATAAAATCTAATTCATCTTCCAATATTGTCCCTCCTATATTCAGGATAGTGTTCATTTTCAAAGTCTGTCCTTGCTTTTATTGCTTCATCTAAACTTGCGAACAAACCAACATAATATGTTGTCCCTTTATACATAGCTCGCACTTCATATTTACGACCTCTTTTTCTAATATTCTTCGCACCATATTTGTTGATTGTTTTTACATTCCACGCATTAACGAAACTATCTACTTTTCGTAAATTTTTCTTTCTACAGTCGGAACGCACACCATCAATATGATCAACAATGATTCCGTCGTTATAAGAGCAATCCAAAACAAATCTATGCAAATAAACTTTTTGCTCATTTATAGTTGTTGAAAAATATCCATTATCATTTATGCACCATGTATATTGAGATACTTTTTCATAATCAGTATCGTCGATTAAGAACACGTTTCCATTACAATCAAACCCTTCATAATAACCTTCATGTTTTATATACCTATTACCTTTTTCTTTTGCCAATATTTCCGTTAGAAACCTTTTTCATATTTTCTTTAGCAATCTCTCTTTGCAGACATCCGCAAGATTGTGTTGGATTTTTGCTTGTCAGAGCATAACCGTATTTAGGGATTGCCCTACTTCCACAATCACAATCACAAAACCATATAGCTTTGTGATTCTGCAAATGTGAAAATTCTCTTGCAACAAGTCTTCCTACTCGTAACCCAGAAATATCCTTAACATTCTTAGGAAGTTTCATAATAATTATTCTCCTTATTGATCTGGAAATATGTTGTCCACACTTCTATCAACGTATGGTAGTCTATCAGTATACACGTTGTTGTCCCACGCAAATTTAGCATCAAACTCATCGTAATCTGTATAAAATCTACGTGATGTTAAGTCATACCATAATCCCATCTGAAAATCGGCTTTGCCAAGTAATCTATCTTTAATAACTGTTAGAACTACATCATAATTGTGCCATTTAGATTTTTGATCATTTTTTTCTTTCTTAGAAACTCTTCTAAGCCCTATAGATCTCATAGCAAGGTTAATAATGTTGGAAGTACCCGATATATCATACATTTCAATATCAGAGTTTGTGTCCTGTGTCTTTCTAGGATGAGCTATTAGAACGACAGCTACATTAAATTTAGCAGCAAACTTAATCAAAGCATTTATGAGATTAGTTTGAGCTGTATTTTTATCGCTCTCAGAACAATTCAAGTCAATCATCATAAGATTGTCGAGTACAATCAGTTTGCAACCAAACTTTCGAACACACTCTTCGGCAGATTTCAAAACAGAATCTACATCATTAGGTTCATCATCTCTGTAAATAAAAAGTTTCTTATTATAATGTGCCTGCATTTTCTTTTGTATCGCTTGTGGAACTATGTAATATTTACGATTGTCACGACTTGTTCTTTCAATCATATTTCTTCTGCCGGCAATAATTGTATTAAACCAGTTAGCACTCATTCTTTCAGGCATTTCCTTGCTAAATAAAAACACCGGATTGCCGTCATCAATAGTTCTAGCGATTGTTTGATCTATAATACTCGTCTTGCCACTACCTGGTCTGCCAGATAATACAGTCAACGTTCCATAGAATATTTTCACTAACTCGTCATCTAATGGTTTAATTCCCGTCTTTACACCGTCCATCTGCGAAATATCAAGTTCCTCGATTTCAGAATAATCAACTACGCTTTTTACTGGAACATCTTTTGCCTCTGATATAAGATTCATAACAAAATCTTTACCACCAATCTGAAGGCAGTCATTTATATCTTTTAGCGGAATCTTCTTTCCGTTATCTTTCTCAAAGAATTCTGGTGCTGATATATATTTTGTTCTCCATGTGCCAAGACGATAAATACATTCTTTTCTCATTTTAATACCTGGCTCATCATTATCTGACCAAATAATGATTGAATCAAAATTATTTAGCCAATCCCAATTTTCTTCAATCCAATGAAGATTACCAGCTCCTAGTGGAACACTGACTGTATTAATATAACCCGCTTCAATAGCACTTGCACAATCAGTTTCCCCTTCTGTAATGAGTAGCGGTTTAGACGTGTTTACCCTATTCATGTTGAATAAAAGCGATGAAGTGTCAGCATCTTTCTGACACCATGTTTTAGGCTGACCAGAATGTTTTTCAACCGTTCTCGCTGGTCTATACTTAACCATAGTTAATACGTCATTTGTATCATAAAAATTAAAAACTCCATTACCGTGTATATCTTCTCGAATATCAAGATAATCAATAACATTCTTTGAAATACCACGTTTTCCCCAATAATCAATTACCTGAGATTTTTCATTGATTACTTCTTCATGTGGATATCTGTAATTGTGACGAGTTTTTACATCCTTTTCGCCAAAACTGTATTCAATATTGGCTTTCTCAAATAAGTATTTGGCGGCTTCTAAAAATGTATTTCCTTTTTCCATTAAAACATCAATAATATCTACTGTTTTATTACACCCAAAACAGTGAAATGTCTTATTTTTTTTGTTATATATAAAACTTGCAGTATCCTCATTATGATAAGGGCAACATGCTTTTAAGTTTTTATCATCAAAATTTTCTAATCCAAGTAATTCTGCCATAAAAAATGCATTATTATCGCCAAGTTTATCTTTAGCTTTCTCGATGTCAGTTTTTTCGATTAACACTTACTCACCGCCTGTTTTCTAAATTCTTTTTTCGTAAAATAATTTTCTAAGTCCATATAGAATCTGAACTGGCTTTGTTGAATAATATAACTTTGACGATTCTATATTCTTTTTAATAAACTCTATAGGTACCTTATTCTTGAACACCATTGTATTTATTGCTCTACATGCAATAGGAAATTGTGTTTTATCTTCTATACAATCCATATAAGCATCAACACAATCCTTAATTTCTTGTTTTATACCCGCGCAATCCCAATGGTAATGCTTCTTGTTTACAACCACGGATTCTGAGGCTTTCACCTTTTCTCCGTGATGTAAACAATATTTGTATGCACAGATATATTCTTTTTCTTTTTTATCTGCCATAGATACCTCTTTTTAGTTAAATGGAAGTTCCTCGTCAACGTCATCTAGGGTATCCATAAAATTTGTACC